>Ga0315280_10001441_pt1 | contig 40952 bp, 38 predicted proteins | sample YL17G06_40_MG_FD_203697 | JGI IMG/M metagenome (GOLD analysis project Ga0315280, IMG submission 203697) | Sediment microbial communities from Yellowstone Lake, YNP, Wyoming, USA - YL17G06_40 | ecosystem: Environmental > Aquatic > Freshwater > Lake > Sediment | place: USA: Wyoming | collected...
AAACCTAGGCGCCCTTCAAAAAGACAGGGTGAAAGATCTTTCAGCAAGGATAAGTTCAGCTATTCTTAATGCGATAGTAGATGAAAGACTGAAAGAGAAGGGTTTCGATGTTGACAAGCTGAAAGAAGTTGGGCTAGTGACACTTCTACGGACATTACCTCCTGTTCCGCCGTCCATAAATGCCTGGGATATAATCGTCATAGGTGCCCTAACCTATCTTAGTCAATGCCTATTATATCCATCTTCTGCGGAGATCAAAAAGTTGACAGAGTACTTTGAGAAGATAGGCGGAGAGCAGTGGAGACTAGCACACGATCTGGTCAGGATAGTCGAAGCGACTGGATACAAAACAATAGATCAAAGCTTACAAGCCATGATAAGAATTCGAGACCGTCTGAATCTTAAACCATACCTGCTAGTTAGGGACAGGCGTGACTGGTCGTTGCACTGATTCTTTCCACTCATGGTGGGTTGTTTCCAAGCGAAGTCGTTGGGCTTGTCTCTGAGATGGAGAGAGATCTATGGAGTTTTTTGTCAGATGCCAGGGGTGCTCTTGCATATAATCGGGTTTGCTTTTCCTGTAGCTATTCTTAATAGCCTTTGGCTCTCGATACAGACAGCGTTTTCATGGTGGATGGAGGTCTCACCGATGTCGAACCCTTTGTGTGCAGACTTGGTTTTGGTGAGGGGTCGCGTGATCACGGTCAACCCGAAGAAACAGCTGGTCGAAGCGATCGCCGTTAGTAAGGGAAGGATTGTGAGGGTGGGCACAACCCGGGAGATCGAGCGGCTTGTCGGCAAGGGAACCCAGACGATAGACCTGAAGGGCAGGGCGGTCCTGCCGGGTTTCATCGACGCTCACAATCACCTCTGGCAGTTCGGTTTGACCCTATCCCAGGTGAACTGCAGGTCCCCTCCGATAAAGTCCCTCAAGGAGATCGTGGATAAGATAGGCGAGAGGGCTAGTAAGACGCCAAAGGGTAGGTGGGTGGTGGGCTGGGGGTACGACGACACCAAGCTCAAGGAGAGGAGGCACCCGAACAGATGGGATCTGGACAAGGTGGCTCCTCACGTTCCGGTTATGATCAGGCGCACCTGTGGTCATACGTGCGTGGTTAACAGCAGAGCCTTGGAGATGGTGGGCTACACGGCGAACACGCCCCAACCTGAGGGAGGAGAGATCGAGAAGAACCCCGTTACTGGTGAGCCCACGGGAGTGCTCCGGGAGACGGCGATGAAGCCCGTAAACGACTTGGCTCGAGCCTACTCGGTCGAGGAGTTGATGGAGGCGATCAAGCTGGGTCAGGAGCGCCTGTTGAGTGAGGGCATAACCAGCTGCCATGAGGCGGGGCTGGATGCGAATACGATCAAGGCGTACCAGAGGCTGTTCGCGTTGGGGCAACTCAAGCTTAGAGTGTACATGATGGTTTACGTCGATCTTCTAGCTCAGGTCGTAGAGACGGGTTTTGTAACGGGCTTTGGAAACGATTGGTTAAAGATAGGTTGCATCAAGATGATGATGGACGGCGGGATGGGTGGGAGGACGGCGGCTCTCTACGAGCCGTATGAGGGAGCCGGAGACAGCAGGGGCATCATATATATGAGCCAGGAGAAGCTGAACGAGCTTGTCAAAAAGGCGCACGAGGCGGGCTTCCAGATCGGCATTCACGCGATCGGCGATCGTGCGATCGATATCTCTCTTAACGCTCTCGAAGCGGCTCTGAAGACGGTTCCAAGGAAGGATCACCGCCATCGTATCGAGCACTGCGGGCTGTGCACGCCAGAGCTAACCGCGAGGCTGAAGAGGCTAGGTGTGATCCCGGTCGGTCAACCTCCATTCCTATACAACATCGGCGACAGCTTCTGGACTAACTTGGGTGGGGCCAGGATCAGATGGACCTACCCGTTTAGGACCTGGCTTGACGAGGGAATACCCGCCCCAGGGAGCTCGGACCGACCTGTTGTGCTCGGGGCGCCGTTGCTCGGAATCTGGGCTTGTGTAAACAGAAAGACCGAGGCGGGCAGAATGCTCGCTGCCGAGGAGCGGGTGACCCCAGAAGAGGCGATTCGGATGTACACGCTGAACGCGGCTTACGCTTCGTTCGAGGAGAACCTGAAGGGCTCGATTGAGCCTGGGAAGCTCGCCGACCTCGTGGTTCTATCAGCCGACCCCTGCGAGGTCCAAGCCGATGAGATAAGAAACATCAGAGTTGAGATGACGATAGTGGGCGGGGGGGTCGCCTATCAGGCTAAGTGACCTTCTTATCCGCCGCCTCACTCTTTTCCACGATTGCTTTCCCGTACTTCTCTGCAAGCCTCTCCCAATCAATCCTCATCATGCCATAGATCACAGCTGCTAGCGCGACGATTGTGATCACCACACCGATGAAGCTGTTTTTCCCATATGCTTCTAACACCAATCCGAAAGATGCTTTCCCCGCGTAGGCAAGGAGGAGGCACATCAGAATCTTTCCGATGAGGGCGGGTATAAACGCCCCAGCTGGGCTGAATCGCATGATCCCGAGAGGAATGAACAGTAGATCGTCGGGAAGGGGTGTGAGGGCGAATAGGAAGATAACGATCCGTCCATGCCTGTTGAAGAGTTTGAGCATCGCGGCGACCCTCCGTTTGTGCTTCTCGTTGATAGCTCTCCTGCCAAAGTATCCAAGGATATAACCTGTGAACTCCCCTGCAGCCGAGCCCAGTCCGGCTGAAAGGGCTAAGAGGATGGGCTCAAAGACTCCCCCCAACGCGTAAATTATCAGCGTATAGGGAATGGGCACTATGACCGTTGAGGCGCCCAAAATGCTAACAACGAAAACACCAAGGTAGCCATAGTGAAGAGCGAACTGGTCAAGCCAATCCTTCAGAAAATCTTCATTTGGTGAGTTGGCAGCAGCACCGGTCAAGAGCGACGAGGTTATCAGGAGTGTCAGACAGGCCATCAGAAGTCTCGACCGGATTTGCAGCACAACCTAGACTTGAACCGTAGTGCCTATCAAGGTTTTTATGGCGCAGTCGATCCATAGACAGCGCTGTCTCAACGCCTTTATAGCATTACAGGTGCCCACCAATGTGGTGACCCGCTGGAATGTGGACTCCTCTCAGCCTTGGCGTGTTCGGGATATTCGTCTCCTCGCTTCTCTTGAACTTGATCCCCTTTATGGGGCCGTCCAATATGGTCATCGCAGGGATGATGGGGGTTCTCTTTCCCACGATCGATCCTTTCCTGATAGGCTTGGAGGTGGCTCTAGGAAGCGCGATCGCGAAGACGACTCACTACTGCATGGCTTACTGGGTTAAGGGGAGACTTGGTGAGGAGAAGAGGCGTCGTCTTGAGCGGATTGGTAACCGCGTTGGAAAGTGGGGGGCTGTCATGCTATTTGTAGCAGCGGCCACACCCATCCCCGACGAGCCTGTTGTGATACCTCTGGGCCTGATGAGGTACAGCCCGAAGAAGTTCTTCTTAGTCTTCTTCTCGGGAAAGATAATCATAACCCTGATCGGTGCTTACGGGGGGCGGTATCTAGGATCTGTGCTTTCAGCTTATTTCGACAACTGGGTTGTGATCGGGTTAGCCGCCGCCTTTACGATCTTGGTCACCATCCTTATGCTGAAGGTTGACTTAGAAAAGAGCCTCAAAAAGATTAAGCTGCTAAGGCAGAGTCCATAGGGGAAGCATACCCCAAGGATTTTATCAAGACCTGCCAACCTGATCAGAGGTGGCATCATTGTTCGACGTGCTCATCCGGAACGGTCGGGTTGTCGACGGCACGGGCAATCCTTGGACCATGGCTGACGTTGGCGTCAAGCAAGGGAGAATCGCTAGGGTAGGCATGCTCGCCGGAGAATCGGCGGACAGGATCATAGACGGCAGCGGTCTGATAGTATCGCCGGGCTTCATCGACATTCACTCTCACTCGGACTTCACACTGCTCGTTAATCCCCGAGCAGAGAGCAAGGTGCGTCAGGGCGTTACCACGGAGGTTGTAGGCAACTGCGGGAGCTCAGCGGCTCCCGTTGAGAAGCGCTTTCGGGAGTACTTGGAGAAGTGGGTGACCCCTCTCCTGGGCGGTGCGAAGCTGAACTACGACTGGACGACGATGGGGGATTACCTGGAACGCCTTGATCACGAGAAGATCTCGTTGAACGTGGCGTCCTACGTGGGACACGGTACAGTGAGAATAGTCGCTATGGGTTTTGACGACCGGGATCCCACGAGGAGCGAGCTTAAGGAAATGGAGAGGCTGGTTGAGGAAGCAATGCTTGGCGGGGCTTTCGGGCTCTCGTCCGGACTCGTCTACTCTCCTGGATGCTACGCCAAGACGGGTGAGCTTATCAGCCTCGCGAAGGTGGCAGTGAAGTTTGGCGGGATATACGCCTCCCACATAAGGGATGAGGGTGACGCTCTGATAGAGTCCGTCAACGAGGCTATTGAGATAGGCGAGCGTGCCTCCATTCCCGTTCAGATCTCGCATCACAAAGCTACGCTGCCCCGCAACTTCGGGAAGGTCAAGGAGACCCTGAAGAACATTGAGGAGGCGAGGGGTAGAGGTGTGGATGTCACGTTCGACCAGTATCCTTATGTGGCTGGGAGCAGCGGGCTCACGTATCTGCTACCGCACTGGAGCTTGGAGGGTGGCATAGAGAAGCTGCTGGATAGGCTCAGGAGTCCAGCTTTGAGGATGAAGATTCGCCGGGATATGAAGGGGAAGGGACCGGGCTGGGAAGACGTGCTCCTCGCCTACTGCCAGAGGAGCAAGGATCTCGAGGGCAAGACTATCGCTCAGGCAGCGGAATCCAGGCGAGCCGATCCCTATGATCTCGTTTTCGACCTTCTGCTAGCCGATGAGGCGGCGGTCACCATCGTGCTCTTCACGATGTCAGAGGAGGATGTGGAGGCGGTCATGCGAAGCCCCTTTATGATGGTCGGCTCTGATGGCAGGGCGGTCGCTCCCTATGCTCCCCTGAGCTCCGGGAAGCCTCACCCGAGGTACTACGGAACATTCGTGCGGCTCTTGGGAAGATATGTGAGAGAGAGGAAGGTTCTCACTCTGGAGAGCGCTATCCGGAAGATGACGTCCTTTACCGCTTCGAGGCTCGGACTGTTCGATCGAGGTTTGGTCAAGGAGGGGATGTGGGCGGACCTCGCGCTCTTCGATTCCGAGTCCGTCCTCGACCGTGCCACCTTCGCTGAGCCCCACCAGTACGCCTCAGGTGTCGAGTATGTGATTGTCAATGGTGAGGTTGTGGTAGAGAGAGGAAATCATACAGGAGCCCGGTCGGGCAGAGTGCTGAGGGGCGCGGGTTACGCCGACCGGTGAGAATCTGGAAGCTCCTATGTGCCCTACTCCTTCTGGCAGACAACGACTCTTTCAGCGTACTTCTTCAACTTCTCTTCGTCGAGTTCGACGCCGAGTCCGGGTCCTTCGGGGACCTCGACAAGACCCCCCTCCATCCTGGGCGTCTTCTTCACCACGTCATCTGTTATCCAAGCAGGATAGCCCGATAGCTCGTTGGCGTATTTCAGATGTCGGTAGTTGGCGGCGATGAAGTGTGTGGCCGCGGCAAGCGAGATGCCCAGTTCGACATCGTCGTGCATCAGGCAGGGGATGTCCATCAGCTCGGCTAGGCTGATCAGCTTCTTGGCGCTGGTCAAACCACCTCCGGGTCTGTAGACCTTGAGACCGAGAACGTCCATGGCCTCCAGATCCAGCAGCTGAATTGCGTCCGAGAGCAGATAGAGGGATTCGTGGGGCATTATCGGTGTGTCAACGGCCTTAGCCACCGCAGCGAGACCCTTGAAGTCGTACCACGGGGTGGGTTGTTCAACCAGCTCGATGTCGTACTTCTCCATTGCTTTGACGAACTTGATCGCTTTGGGTGGGATGTACGCCTGATTCGCGTCCAGCCTCAGCGTAACATCTTCGCCAACGGTCTCTCTAACGGCGCGAACGTTCCGCTCGTCAGCATTCAATCCAAGCCCCGTCTTCAGTCTGATCGCCTTGTATCCGTCTGCCACGTACCTTTGTGCCAGACCTCGGATCTCCTCGGTTGACCCGAGCCCGATCAGACCCACATTCGAAAACCTTGTCCTATATGCGCCTCCGAGAAGCTTGTGGACTGGAACTCCAAGGGTTTTGCCCATGATATCGTAGAGGGCTATGTCCAACGCCGCCTTTGGGAACGGATACCCAGGCATCGCCGAGTCCATCTTCTCCCAGATCCTCTCCAGATCGAATGGGTCCTCGCCGAGGATCTGTGGTGCTATGAACTTCTCAAGGAGTGGAACGATGGTTTCTTGGCTTTCCCTAGAGAGTGGCGGTAGAGGAGGGCACTCGCCAACCCCAACAATGCCTTCGTTGGTTGCTACTCTCGTGAGAACGAAGTCGCAGGTCTTGAACGTGGCGTAGGAGATGGACATCGGCTGTGTCATCGGGATGTGAACCGGAATGATCTCAACGCGTGAGACTATCATCATCCAGCCATCCTATGTGATCTGGATGTTTGCTTGAGTCGTGATCTTAACGGTTTTCGAAGCGCTTCTTCTTGCCCGTCTCGGTGTTGAAGTCTTCCTATTTCCTTGGGTGGTGAGTCAAGGTTTTAGAACACCCTTTTGAGCACCTCTTCGAGAAGTTAGGGAGTGGTGCGCGGTTTGGCGGACAAGGCTTCGTTGGTTCAGGCGCTATCATTCTTCGACGTGACTAACCTGGTGGTGGGCTCAGTGATAGGCGCCGACATCTACATCGCGGCCTCGTTCGGGGCGGGTCTACTAGGTCCAGCTTCACTCGTTGCATGGCTAGTCGCCGGGTTCATGGCGATGTTCATAGCTCTCTGTTTCGTTGAATGCGCGAGCTATCTGGCAGAAGTGGGTGGACCGTACGCCTATGCAAAGGAGGTTTGGGGAAAGCACATTGGTTTTTCGGTCGGATGGTCTCTTTGGTTGGCGGAGTGGATCTCTCTGGCCGTCTTCCCAATCGCCTTTGTACGATATCTTTCGTTCTTCATGCCGAACCTGAACTATCTCCAAGTTGCGGCTGTCAAGCTACTATTCATAGTCTTCCTTACCGTAACGAATCTCCTTGGCGTGAAAGCGGCGGGTAAGACAAACGACTTTCTGACTATCGCTAAGATCGGTCCGTTGATCTTTATCGCGGCGGCGGGCTTCCTTTTCGTTGGCACGACCTGGTCCACCACTAGTCTCAACTACAATCCTTTTGCGCCATTGGGATGGTCGGGCTTCGGCGATGCGGTGATCTTGATCTTCTGGGCGTACGCTGGCTTCGAGCTCTCTACGGTCCCTGCCGGAGAGATAAGGGAGCCTCGGAAGACGATCCCTAGGGCTGTGGCTGTTGGCATGCTCATAGTTCTCGTCTTCTACCTCGCCACCAACGTGGTGATTCTGGGCGTGGAGCCCTGGCAGGTGCTCGCTCAGGACTCTACTCCGTTGGTCACTTCCGGTTCCAGGCTGATGTCGATCCTCGACCCGAACCTCGCTTGGATAGGGGCGGTCTTCATCGGTGTCGGGGCGCTCGTCTCTATTTCCGGAGCGGACGAGTCCGGAACACTTGGGACCTCTAGGGTGGCGTACGCCATGGCGGCGGATGGACTCTTTCCGGGTTTTTTCGGAAAAATTCACCATAAGTACAAGACGCCGTACATGTCTCTGATCGTTCAGAACGCCACGGCCTACGTCGTCTCGCTGTTTGGGACCATAAATCGTCTCATTGAACTCTCGGTCTTCTACCTGATCTTTACTTACGCGGTCACATGCGCGTCCGTTGTGCCGTTGCAAAGGAAAAGTGGGGTGAGGATCGGCACCAGGAGGAGTTGGCTCTTTGCTGTCGCTGGGCTCGGCTGCTGTGCCTACCTGCTTTCTCGGTCCACTCCTGAGAACGTGCTTCTGGGCATCCTCTCTCTTCTCCTTGGTCTTCCGATCTACGTGAAGTATGCCCCCAAGAAGGAGGTCTCGGAGCTCAAAGCGACGCTCGTCGCGAGGGAGACCGTGTTCGCGAGAAGGTTGCGTACGAGTGAGGTCTTCTTAGGGCACCTCCTGTCGCATCTCAGGAGATCTATCACCGAGCTACGGAAACGCGGCACCTCTAAGTGCGGGCCCTAACCCTTTCAGATACCCCTTGTTAGTTGGAGGGCGAGGCTCAGCAGGGAGGAGACATCATCGAGTATGAAGTCGGGAGAGGTTCTCTTGAGAGCTGATCTTGAGAAGGGTCCGGTCAAAATGGCGACGGTTTTCGCTCCAGCGGCTCTCCCGGCCTCGATGTCTCTCGGGCTGTCACCAACGACTACACAGCGCTCTGGGTGTACACTTAGCCTCTTCGCGGCCTCGAGGATTATGTCGGGGGAAGGTTTTGGCCTAGCGACTTCATACCCGGAGACAACGACTGAGAACAGTGTCAGGACCCGGAGGTGTCGCAGCAGTTCCTCGACGGGCTGCTTGGGCTTTGCGGAGATGACGCCTAGGGGGAACCCCATCCTTCGCAGGTTCCGCAATGTCTCAGCTACTCTTGGGAAGAGCCTTATGCGTCCTAGGTGGTTCGCGGAGTAGTACTCGCGATAGTCGACCGCGCATCTATCTATAACCTGCTCACGCTCTTCAACCATGGGAACAACTCTCTTCAGTATCTGTTCTAACGGCAGCCCAAGGGTTGATAGAACCCTTCTCCTGTCAGCTGCCAGTCCGTTCCTCCGAAGCGCGTAGTTCACGGAGTCGCAGATGAAGTTCGCCGAGTCCACCAGGGTACAGTCGAGATCGAAGAGAAACGCGCCTCTGTCTTGATTTGCCACACTCGGTCCCCGTCTCGCGATGCGATCTGAGGGTGCTCGTGCCTTGGCGGTTCCGAGAAGCGCTGAGCTTCTAGAACCTGTCGTAGTGAACGATCTCGTTCAGCGGCTTCTTCCCGTGCGGCGTTGGCAGCTCGGCTGGGTATCCGAATGAGACGAGGGCGATCACACTCAACCTCTCGGGTATGCCGAGGAGCTTCTTAACCTCGTCCTCGACGAAGTCTCCGATCCAGCAGGAGCCAATCCCCTGAGCCCAGGCCGCGAGCACCATGTTCTGGAGGGCGATCGACACGTCTATAATATGCCACTTGGGAGACGCCGTGGGGTCTCCGCACCCCACCACGGTAAACGCCGACTCCGAGATGAACTTGTTCCATCTCCCTTGGGAGAGTTTCTGCTTGAGGCCGCTGTCGGCGACCACTATGAAGTGCCATGGTTGCTTGTTGACGGCGGATGGTGCCTGTCGCCCAGCCTCGAGGATGCTGTTCAGCACGTCTGTCGGGATCTTGTCAGGCTTGTACCTTCTCACGCTTCTCCGATTGAGTATCTTATCTACGAGGGACATGTCCTGGACCTCTTCCGTTAGTGATTTCCCATCCCGTCTAAATACCTTATCCGCACCACTACACGGTTGGGGGTCTACTGGGGTGGAGATGGATCACGTGGGAGTCGCCGTCAAAAGCCTCGACGAGGCCATCATAACCTACAGTCGAGCTTTGGGTCTGACCCTAAAGAATATCGGTGTCAATCCCGACGACAAGGTCAAGATAGCGTTTCTCGAAGCCGGAGCGGCTTCCATCGAGCTGCTGGAGTCAACCTCGCCTGATGGAGTGGTGGCGAGGTTCATCGAGAGGAGGGGCGAGGGCATCCACCACATCTGCTTTCGGGTAGAGAGCCTGGAAAATGCGATGAGAATGATGATGGCGTGGGGTGTCCAGCTGATCGACGAGAAGCCAAGAACCTCAGCCTCAGGCACTAGGATGGCTTTCGTCCATCCAAAGTCCACTCACGGCGTTCTCATAGAATTGGTCGAAGAGACGCGGACTACTCCCTAGGCGATCTGTGAAGTAGGCCGTGATAGCTTGAAAAGTGACGGATTTGGACTAAGTCGTTAAGAAGTGCACGCCGACGGTCGTGCCTATGTAGTGGTTGAAAGATATTTTGCGAGACCAGACAAGTTTCTCATAAGGTCTATTCCGTCCGAGATGAACAGGTCCGGTCTCGTCTTGACCCATCCGAGCTCGGGGCTGGGCTTTGAGGTGGTGACAATCGCCTTCCTTGCCTTTACTCCGTAGTAGCTTTCGATATTGCCGACTTTTCCAAGAAACTGCATTACGTCGGCATAGGTCAGCTCAGCCTTGATCGGTGTGTTCTTCGCCTCGACGATTCCCAGATTCTCCGAACGATCTCGAGCTAGTACTCCTATCTCGTGTAGACCCCTGAGCCTGTCATAATCAGTTCCGGGGACATCTTCCGCGAGTGTTGGGTAGGCCAGGACTAGCACATCCCAGAGGATTCCTTCGGGGTCCAACACCCTCTCAAGGGCTCTCTTGACGAAGAGTTCGAGTAAGATGCCCCGATTCCACAGCTCGAGTATGTGTCGATTGACCGCGTAGAACCCTGGCTCCACCTCTGTGATCAACCCATCGACGCTCAGCTTGTGGAGGAGCGAGACAACATCGTCCGAAGAGGTTTCTGCGATATCCTCTGAGGCGGATCTCGGGTCGTCGCCTCTAAGGTAGAAGACTATTCTCGAGTCGAGTGTCTGCGCCCTCTCCACGCCTATCCACCCGAGCATGGTTCCCAGGGCCTCTTGGAGAAGTATGGTCCATATGCCTAGCCCCCTCTGAAGGTTCTCTCTCTGGAAGTCCATGATTGGGGTTCTGTACCTTGCTGTTGTAATTTCTGCTGCCTTGACAGAGCCGAGGGCAAGTCGTTCTAGGAGTATCACTCCTGGTCTTAGGGTGGAGCTGCTGGAGAATGGGCGGAGGAGCGCCTCCTCGCTCTCTCGCGGATTCGCGATTCGGGCGTAGTACGTGAACATTTCGGTCAGGGAGGCTGGATTTAGCAGGAAGAACGCTCTCACCATCTCGTTTGAGGTCATGAAGTCTAGGGCAGCTCTCACCTTTTCCTCGGCGTACTTCATGGCGGCGGCGTAGGCTCGAGCCCTCTCCAGGCTGCCCCAGCTCCAGTTTGGGTTGGCCATGTAGGCCGGTATGTAGAAAATCTGGTTTGGACCTAATGTGTAGACTGAGACTCGACCCCTCGGTAGCCTCGAAATCAGACTTGACGACTCAAGCACGTCCGTTTTCTCGCCTGTATGGTGGCGCGCCCCTAGATGTACTTCTCATAGACGTATGACAGAAGTCTCTCAAGTGGCACGTAATTGTACTTCTCAATCACCTCATTGATGGAGCGCGCATCCTCCTCGCGAAGCCTCGGCAGAACCGTTTCACTAACGATCCTATCCCCATCCGATGTGAGCGTGTACTCGCACCCGTCGATGGTCTCTCCCATCGGTGTTACAAAGGGTTCTCTGTTCACCTTGATGAAGCCAAGCTCTTCCAGCCGTTCGAGGTCGAGGCTGAGCTCGAGGCAGAAAGGTCCGAACTTGTAGAGATCGAACTCGTACGCGGTCTCGACACCTTTCTCTGCCTTGCAGAGGAAGACCTCTTTCTGAAATCTGATCTTGCCGTGGATCTTGCCCTTGGCGAAGTGAAGGAGGGTTAACGCCAGCCACCATCTCTCAGAGGTTTCGTTAGACATTTCGGTCCCCCTTCGTGGATTTTTCTGTGGCGACGTTGTCAAGTGCTACCCCCATCAAATTTAAACGTTCTCGTCAACCTTGTTGGTCCCGAAGCATTCTGAGAGCGTGGCTGCCTTTCTTGACTGTTGAGCGACCCCTGCGCTGCTGGTCAAGGGCTGACTTGATCATGCTGGGTCAGGTCGGTACAACCAGTCTTCTGCTCAGAGATCGCTGTGATTAGTCTAGGCCGGTTTAAAAAATGGGAATTGTTTGGGTTGCGAAAGCCTTGTATCTGGCAGGGGTGATAAGTCCCCTTCCGTGTTTTATCCCCCGGTCTTTCTTCTCGTCTGCCTAGCTGGATTCGTCATGACCATGGGAATGGGCATAGGAGACACCCTATTGCCCATATACGCTGCGGAGGTAGGAGCTACGAGCCTAGTCATCGGCATGATCGTCTCGAGCTTCTGGGCGACTCGCACAGCTATTGAGGTGCCGTCTGGAATGATCTCCGACCGCTTCGGGCGACGATTACCCGTGATTGTTGGTCTCCTTCTATCTGCTGTTGGGTCTTTTGTGTGTGGGCTTCCCGTTGGACCGGCAGGAATCATTATAGCACGAGGAATCTTCGGCGTCGGCTCAGCCCTGTTCTTCTGTACGGTGATGACCTTCGTTGTCGACCTCCTCGGCTCGCAAAGGAGGGGGAGAAGCTTTGGTACTTGGGAAGCAGTGATATCCACAGGAAGCTTGCTCGGGACATCGGCCAGTGGATATGTGGTCTACTTTCTCGGTTTCAAGTATGCCTTCTTCGGGTGCGCCATGCTGATGATAGTCAGCTGCCTGATCTTTGCTTTGCCCAAATCGCTTAGGCGCGTTGGAGAGCAGCCAACGACATTGATCCACAGGAACGTCGCTTTCCATTTTCTGAGGAATCGAACCTTTCTCGTAGTAGTCTTCGTCGGTTTCGTTAGATTCTTCGTCGAGCAGGGCGTCATACGTACGGTCTTTCCAATATACGCCAATCAAGGTCTTCGGGTTGAGGTGCCGCTTGTTGGGATCCTGATGGCCCTGAGAGAGTTCGGGTTCGTCTTGGCGTCCTTCGTCTTTGGGTTCCTATCGGACAGGATTGGGCGGAAGCCGCTTCTTCTGGGCGGCTTGACTCTGACAGCTCTGTCGATATATCTTCTAGGTGCTGTCGAGCTCTTCTCGTTGCTGTCGATTCTGATGTTTATGTCGGGCTTCGCTTCGGGCGCGGTCTGGATTACTCTCCCCATACTAGTTATCGAGTCGGTTGATGTGTCCGCCCGAGGTATGGCTATGGGAGTGTTCCGAACGTCCTTCGACGCGGGCGCGATCTTCGGACCCATATTAGCCATGTCTGTCTTCACCCTCCTCGGCGCAGGATCTTGCTTCTCAGTGGGTTCCCTGTTGATCCTTGTGAACCTACTTCCAATCCTCCTCTTTCTCCGGATGAAGAGGCTATGAGCGGCGGGTCATACCCTTAACTGCGCAATCCTTAACTTACTCTCAACGGAAGAACCCTCTCAACTCGACCCGCTAGGGAATGACGGGGATGAAGTACCCTCGAGTCTATCTACTCATGTGCGGTCTGGGTTTTCTTCTGATGATCGGCAGCTTCATGATCAATCCGGTTCTGCCTCTGTTTGCTCAGAGCCTCGGTGCTACCGGTGTGCTCGTGGGCTTTGTTGTCTCCGGGTACTTCGTCGCAAGAGCCTTTGTTGAGCTTCCGTCGGGCATGATTTCTGATAGGTTCGGTCGCCGAACTCCCATACTGATAGGGATTTTCGTAAGCATGTTTGGTTTCCTGGTCTGTGCGATCTCCACTGATCCCTATCAGCTTATATTCGGGAGGGCGTTGGGAGGCTTCGGCAGCGCGCTCTTCTTCTGCACGAGTATGACTCTCGTGACAGAGCTGTTCGATGCCAGCACTCGCGGAAGGGCGCTCGGAATCTACCAGGCCATTGAGTTCTTCGGGACGTTCATAGGGTCGATTATCGGAGGATTCACAGCGGAACTGATCGGATTTGCCAACACGTTCTATGTTTGTCTCGCTCTTGTGATTCCCACATTTGTCATCGCTCTATTTTCGCCCGATCTGAAAAAGGAATCTTCCCCCAGGGTTGTCGCCCAATCGTCCCGTGCGGTCTCGTACGCCGCGTTGAGGAACTTCACGCTCGCCGCTGTGAGCGTCGCCGCCTTCCTCAGGCTCTTTGATGAACAGGGTGTCATAAACACGATTCTTCCGATATACGCAAACCGCTTCTTGGGCATGGATGTCGCGCTGATCGGGATATTGATGGGCGCAAAAGCCGCGGGCTACGTATCCGCGGTCCTTTTGGCAGGGTTAATGTGCGACGCGATCGGTCGAAAGAGGACGCTTCTCATAGGCATTGCTTTGGCTAGTGTTTCTGTTTTTCTGCTCGGACTCTCTACGGGGTTTGGGTCTCTGATGGTGTTCTCGGCACTCGCGGGTGCAGGCTCAGGAATCATCATGGTTCCACTGCCAGCCCTAGTCGCGGAGTCGGTGCCCCCATCGCTGCGGGGAACAGCTATGGGCACTTTCCGCACTCTATTCGATATGGGAGCCATAGTCGGACCAGTTTCCTTGACGTTCGTCCTAGGTCTGGCGGGGCCGACAGCCTGTTTCTACGTTGCCTCCGTGGCTATCCTCTTGGGTACGCTGCCTGTAGCGTTCATTCGTGAAAAGCCAAGGTAGATCGCAAAGAGTTTTGAGATCGAACAGTAGCAGGTGAGTGTGGTGTTCGAGTTGCCGGTGATAGAAGTCAAGATGTGGGCTGGACGGACAGAGGAAGTCAAGGCGAAGATTGTCAAGGAGATAACTGAGGTCTTCACCCGAATGGGGGTTCCCGCGCAGGGTGTCACAGTGATCCTGGTGGAGATACCGAAGAGCAACTGGGGAGAGGCTGGCAAGCTCTCAGCCTAGCGTTTTGAGGAAACCCATCAGTCCTCTTTCTCTCATCATTCCACTGTTGGGAAAGCCCATAAGGGCTGAGCCATTCCATCTGAATGTGGGTGACCTCAGTGAAGCGTATTCTCTCTGATATGAGGTGGCCTGAGGTTAAGGCGATGATCGGAAGTGGGGCGTTCGCGGTGGTTCCGGTCGGCTCGAACGAGCAGCACGGTCCCCATCTTCCGATAGAGACCGATAGCAGGCTCGTCTGGGAAGTGGTCACAAGGGCCCTCGATGCGGTAGGTGACAAAGTCAGGGCAGTCGTTTCACCTGTTCTGTGGTGCGGGTACTCGACGCATCACCTCGATTTTCCAGGGACCTTGACGCTGAGACCGCATACCTACATCGATGTTGTGACTCAGGTCTGCGAGAGCTTGGTTCACCATGGCTTCAAGAAGATCCTGGTCGTGAACGGGCACGGCGGAAACGCGGCTGCCATACAGGTCGCCGCGAGGAACCTGCGCGACTCCCGTCCCGACGTCCTAGTCGCCACTGCCAACTACTGGGACTTCGTCAGAGATATTCCCGAGTTCCGGGAGTCGGCTGAGGGCTGTCACAGCTGCGAGTTTGAGACCGACCTGATGCTCCTTTTAAGACCCAACTTGGTCGACATGAAAGCTGCCCCCAAGTGTCCTGTGAAACCAAAGAGCGGATTCTTCGCGAGGGCGCTCTTCGGTGGGAAGGTAGTCAATGTAGCGGAGAACATCAGAGACCTCTCTGTGACCGGCTGTTGGGGCGACCCTACCAAGGCTACTCATGAGAAGGGAGAGAAACTACTCAATGCCCTAGTGAAGAACATGGCTGAGTTCCTCAAAGACTTCGATCAATGGAGCATCGGAAAGATATGAGTCGCGAACCACAAGGCGAATTTAAGTGATGAGATAAACAAGGCTAATGCGTGGTGGAAGATTGCCGAAAACCGATAAGAATCTGAAAGCGGCGTTCGCGGGAGAGTCGCAGGCGAACAGGAGGTATCTAGCCTTCGCCAAGAAGGCCGATAAGGAGGGACTACCGCAGGTAGCCCGACTCTTCAGAGCTGCAGCCGAGTCTGAAACCATCCACGCCCTCAGCCACCTTGACGTATTAGGCGCGGTCAAGAGCACGAAGGAGAACCTACGGGCTGCAATCGACGGAGAAACTTACGAGTATACGAAGATGTACCCCGAGTTCCTGAAGGTGGCAAGTGAGGAGGACTCGAAGTGGGCTGCTGCGAGCTTCCAGCGAGTGGCCAAGGTTGAGGAGGGTCACGCAGGTCTCTTCAGGGTTGCCCTAGATAAGTTGGGGGGCTTAGAGAGCAAAAACTACTATGTTTGCCAAGTGTGTGGCTACACTGCGGAGGGATCTGCCCCCGACAGGTGTCCGGTCTGTGGAGCGCCCAAGAGCATGTTTTCTTTGGTGCACTGAGTCGTCAGCGATGAATCCCAAATTCTTTTTTCAAGTACTTCCTCTATACTCAGTGGAATGATCCGCTCAGGGTGGTTTGGTAAATGGACGTGTTCTCTGGTCACAAGGCGATCAGGAAAGCCGTGTTTGAAACAAGGCTTTTCGACACACACGAGCATCTACCTCAGGAGGAGGAGCGTCTGGCAGCTGGCGTGGATGTCTTAGCAACCCTGTTCCCCCACTACGCCTCTTCGGATCTTGTCTCCGCCGGGATGTCTGAGCAAGATCTCAACCTAATCCGTGATGTGAGGCTTCCTCTGGAAGAGCGATTGGAGAAGTTCGCCCTGTATTGGAAGGCGATTCAGAACACTGGCTACGCCAGGGCGGTCAACATAGCGATTCGAGACCTGTACGGACTTGACGAGATTACTCGGGGGACGTGCTCAGAGCTCGAGAAAAGGATGAAGAAGGCAAACAGGAAGGGCTTGTACAGGTGGGTTCTGAAGGAGAAGTCTGGTGTCGAAATATCGATCCTAGACAGCCTCGAGGGGAGACTGGATGTGGACAGGGACTTCTTCGCCCCGGTTCGGAGGTTCGACGACTTCATCTTTGTGAAGGATAGGGGGGAGGTCGAAGCGCTTGCGAGGAGGGTTGGGGTTGCGATCCATTCCTTGGCAGACCTCGTCAAGGCATTGGAAGTTGAGTTTACGAGGCTGTCTGGGACGATAGTTGGAGTGAAGCTCGCCCTAGCCTATAGGAGGATCATCCACTTCGAGAAGACCACGTTCGCCGAGGCGGAGGATGTCTTCAACAAGATATATGCGCAATGCGTCTTCAAGAGGGTCTTCACGGATGGTCTTAGGGTCAACCTGCCTGAGGCTCTCTCCTTCGAGGAGGCGAAGCCGCTTCAGGACTTCATGGTTCACCGCGTGATTCAGCTTGCCATAGAGCACAGGTTACCAATACAGATCCACACGGGTCTGCAGGAGGGGAACGAGAACATCATCACCAACTCAAACCCCACTCACCTCACAAACCTCCTCATGGAGTACAGGGAGGCCAAGTTTGACATCTTCCACGGTGGCTATCCGTACACGGGAGAGCTGACGGCTCTGGCAAAGAACTTCCCGAACGTATACGTGGACATGTGCTGGCTTCACATAATCTCGCCTCACGTCGCTCGAAGCGCCCTCTCCGAGTGGCTTGATACGGTTCCAGGCAACAAGATCTTGGGTTTTGGTGGGGACTACAGGTTCGTGGAGGGAGTCTACGGCCACTCAGTCCTCGCCAGAGAGGGCATCGGTAGGGTGCTTGTGGACAAGGTTGAGAACGACGGGATGTCAGAGAGTGAAGCAACCTACCTGGCGAAGAGGATACTCAGGGACAATGGTCGAGAGCTCTTCTTCCCTGAGAAACCCTAGTTCGCGGTGGGAGAAGATGTGCCCTTGACAGGCGACATCCGCTTGGAAAAGCCCAGAGTTGTGATTTGTGATAAGGAAGAGGCTTTGGCGTCGCTGCCGCGGATAGTTAGGACGGCGGGCTACGAGAGTACATCCGTCCAAACGATCTTGGTGAAGCCCAACATCTGCGGCATGCACCACCCTGAGCTGAGGCTGTTGAGGGCGGTCATCGAGTTTCTCAAGCCAAGTTGCAAGGAACTCGTTATCGGCGAGACCGAAAGTACGATGCACTCCCCAAACGAGATGTTCGAGAGGCTCGGAATAGACCGGCTGGTGAAGGAACTGGGGGTCTCTCTGATGGACCTTTCACGCGACCAAGAGCGAAAGGTCGAAATCCCTTCGCCGCACGTTCTGAAGAGCCTTTCGCTGCCTAGGACTGTCTTGGAGTGCGACCGGATCATCAACGTTCCTGGCGTCGGCACGCACTCGGGGACCGTTTTGACCTGTGCCCTAAAGAACTTGTTCGGGCTAATCCCTGAAAGGCACAAGTACTCAAGGCTCCACCCGCTCGGGATAAGCGAGGTGCTGGCTGACCTAAGCAAGGTGGTTAGTCCCAACCTGACCGTTGTGGACTGGGGGGCGAAGGTCGTGGTCGGAATCGACCCCCTAGCGGTTGACGTTGTAGTTGCTAGAGGCCTTCTGATGGACCCGAGGGATGTCAGACACCTATTGTTGACCGCCCGTGATCGAGGCTTAGACCTAAATCACTTTGAAGTGAGCGTAATAAGAGTCTAATTTTCTATTCAGCGTCCTCAACAAGTGGATCTCTCAGACCTGAGTGGATAGAGAAGGCTATGGCTTTGGGCTCTTGCCCTCTAGCACCTTCAGCATTCCGTAGATCACCTCGAGGCAGCTCAGATCCCCAACGAGGACGTTGTTTTCATCCACAACAGGCAGCTCTTCCTGACCAGACGATAGCATAATGTCTAGAGCGTTGACCAGACTATCTCTTGACTTTACAGTCTTCGAGAGGCTCATGAAGTGCTTGGCCTGCGTGCCCATAGCGAAGATAAGCGTGTCAATCGTCCTCTCAAAGTAGCCCGATTCTCTCGAGACTTTTCCCTCCGATGCTTGGAAGGAAAGCCACTGTAGAACCTCCTTGTCGCCAATGACACCTTTCAGTTTGCGAGTCTCGTCCACCACATAGACGACGCGGGTCAGCGGGTCTTTCACAAGCATCTCCAGAACCTGAGTTATCGGGGTATTCTCCGGGACGGTCGTGGGGTTTGTCATGATCATGAACACGTCTTCAACCTTTATGGTTCTAAGAGCTTCTGCGATCACTTTCCTGGACAACTCGAGATCCCCCAGATTATGGCAGATAAGTTTTGATTATCTCGGTTTTAACTCTAGTGGGCTAACCGTGAACTTCTCACGCTCGGTATTTCCCTCCGAAAGCTTAAAAAAGCCTTGGGATAGTGAAGAGGAGTCGATGCGGAGGATGCGTGGAGTGGTGTCGGCAACTCAGTTCTTAAGGCTACTACTGCCGGCGCTGCTACTGCGCCTACTAGACTAGGTCTAGTCCTCTGCTGAATTACAGAACCAGTTTCTGGTCGGTGTTCAGCATGAGAGTGAGTAAGAGCCATCCAAGCAACACTTTGAACATTTCGTTAGAGGGAATGAACCTTCCGAAGAAGGTGTTCATCTACGACTGCACTCTGAGGGACGGAGAGCAAACCCCGGGTGTGGCTTTGACCATCAAGGAGAAGGTGACCATCGCGGAGCAGCTCGCGAAGCTCGGCGTGGACACTATCGAAGCTGGCTTTCCGGTGAACTCGAGGGATGAGAAGGAGGCTGTGAGGCAGGTTGCCAAGGAGGTCACGCAGGTCCCTGTCTCCGGCTTGGCGAGGGTCGTGAGGGAGGACATCGACGCTTGCATCGACTGCGATGTTGACATCGTCCATGTCTTTGTCTCGACGTCGGACGTGCACCTTGAACACCAGATGAGAAAGTCTCGTGAGAAGGTGCTTGAGGCGGCTGTGGAGTCGGTGGAGTACGTGAAACAGCACGGGATCAAGTGTCAGTTTTCGGCGATGGACGCAACGCGGTCGGACATCAACTATCTGCTCGAGGTCTTTAAGGGTGTGGAGGACGCGGGTGTTGACGCGATCGATGTGGCTGACACGGTGGGGCTGATGATTCCATCGGCCATGCAGACGTTCATGTCGAGGATCAGGAAGTCTGTGGGTGTCCAGTTAGATGTCCATTGTCACAACGACTACGGAATGGGCGTGGCGAACACCCTCGCGGCTGTGGAGGCTGGGGCGGACGAGGTTCATGTGACTATAAACGGGATCGGGGAGAGGGCTGGGAACACGGCGTTGGAGCCGGTTGTCCTCGCTCTGATGACGATCTACAACAAGGATGTCAACATCAACCCAAAGTACCTCACTGAGACCTCCCAGCTCGTCGAGAGGTACACAGGTATCTCTGTCAGCCCCTGCACGCCCATAATCGGGGGACACGCGTTCGCCCACGAGAGCGGAATCCACGTGCACGCGATAATCAGAGAAGCCTCGACCTTTGAGCCGATAAAGCCCGAGGATGTGGGTCAGAGGAGACGGTTGGTGATAGGCAAGCACACGGGCAAGGCTTCCGTTAAGAACGCGCTGGTGGAGCTCGGTGTGGCGAATGTCACCGAAGAGGAGCTCTCGGAGATAACGACTCGGGTGAAGGACCTCGCCGGACAGAACAAGATGGTCACCGACATCGACCTCCTCGCCATCGCTGAGGATGTGGCTAAGACCAAGGCCTTCAAACCCTACATCGAGTTGAAGGAGTTTGTCGTGATATCGGGCAAAGCCATCACCCCCTCAGCGCTGGTTCGGATGAAGGTCGGTGAGTTCGAGAAGGTGGGGCAGGGGACTGGGGTCGGTCCCTTCGACGCAGCTGCCAACGCGATAGAGGAGATAGTCGGTCCGATAGCCCATCTGAGGTTGAAGGAGTATAACCTCAAGGCGTTGACGGGCGGCACAGACTCTCTTGGAGCGGTGAAGATAGCGGTTGAGGACAGGCACAGGAACAGCTTCGAGGCCGAGGCGATTCACCAGGACATTGTGATGGCGTCGGTGAACGCGTTCATCCAAGCCCTGAACAAGGCGATGTACGCCAACAACAAGACGGGGTGACCCTCGTCTTTCCCCTCTTTTTTCGGTTCTTTTCGTTTTGTGCTCCGGGTTCAGACTTCGCAAAGAGCCTAATACCATCTCATGATGATATGCTTAGGAAGCGGGGGAAAGGAGCTTGCCTAGGGTTCGAAGGGTTGGAATCATAGGAATTGGAAAGCTTGGAGCAGCCCTCATCTCAGGCCTTTTGAGGTCAAGCCTAAAGAACCGCATTTCTATCGTCGCGAGCGATGCAATTCGAGAGCGGAGGGACTGGGCTTCCAAGACTTTTGGAATCGAGTGTCTCGCAACTAACGGAGATCTGGTCAGAAACAGCGATGTGGTCGTGCTGGCGGTTCAGCCCGGAGATGCGAAGGCGGTGTTGGAAGACGTCCGGAGCCACTTGACCTCGCGTCACCTCTTGGTCTCGGTGATGACCGGAGTGTCGATGGGGTTCATGGCACGCACCCTGAAGAAGGATCTCCCTACCATCCGGGCTATGCCGAACAGCCCGTGTGCCATAGGCGAGGGTGTGACAGCTATTGCGGCGGGAGAGGGTGTCTCAGAGGGTGACCTTTCGTTCGTGAAGGGCCTCTTTGAGGCTGTCGGGGTTGTGGTTACCGTGAAGGAAGAGCTGTTGAACGCGGTGACAGGGTTGAGCGGCAGCGGTCCCGGGTACGCTTACCTCACGATCGAGGCGATGGCGGACGCTGGTGTCAAGGTGGGTTTGCCTAAGGACCTGGCTCTTCTTCTTGCGGCGCAGACGATGCTGGGCTCGGCGAGAATGGTTTTGAGGGATAAGGAGCACCCTGCCAAGCTGAGGGACGCTGTGGCCACTCCATCTGGGACAACTGTAACTGGAATCTACGAGCTTGAGAAGGCTGGGCTCAGGGCCGCTTTCATAAACGCTGTCGAGAAGGCCACCAAGAGGGCTGAGGAGTTGTCTCTGCGATAGGGCGAGCCTACTCCCTTATCTGTCCGTTCCCCATCACAACGAACTTTGATGAGGTGAGCTCCCGCACGCTCATCGGACCCCTTGCGTGGAGCTTTTGGGTGCTTATTCCTATCTCGCTTCCCATACCAAACTGGTTTCCGTCCGTGAATCTTGTGGAGGCATTGACGTACACGGTAGCTGAATCCACCTCTCTGGTGAACTGCTGGGCTCTCTCGTAGTTTCGAGTCACAATGGCGTCTGAGTGGTGTGTTCCGTAGGTGTTTATGTGATCGATCGCCTCTCGCAAGTCCGAGACGACCTTGACGGCTATGATCAGGTCTAAGTACTCGGTTCTCCAGTCGTTGTCGGTGGCCTGCTTGGCGGTGGGTACGATCTTCCTTGTCTCAGCGCATCCCCTGATCTCAACCCCCGCTTTTATGAGTCTGGAGGATAGAGTAGGCAAGAGCCTAGCGGCGACAGAGTGGTGAATTAGGAGAGTGTTTAGGGAGTTGCATGTGCTCGGGCGCTGTGTCTTTGCGTTGAAGACAATCCTCTCAGCCATCTCGTGGTCCGCATCCTCGTCAACATAGGTATGGCAGATTCCGGTTCCTGTCTCGATCACGGGGACCGTGGCGTTCTCGACAACCGTCCTGATCAGGTCCCCGCCGCCTCGAGGGATGACGGCGTCGATGAATTCCCGGAGCTTCAGCATGCTCATCACTGCCTTTCTGTTCGTTGTCTCGATGATCTGGATCGCTCCTTCGGGGACTCCCTGGGACTGAGCGGCTTCGGAGAGCAGGTTCGCGATCAGAATGTTCGTCTTGATCGCTTCCGAGCCGCCCCTCAATATAACCGCGTTACCTGATTTGAGGCATAGGCCGGCGGCGTCGCTGGTCACGTTTGGCCTAGACTCGTAGATCACCGCTACCACGCCGAGCGGGACTCTGACCCTTCTGATCTCCAGTCCGTGCCGAGTCGTCCAGCCATCGATGATCTCACCCACGGGATCGGGGAGTGCCGCGATCTCTCTCAGCTCGTTCGCCATCCCTCCAACCCTGATCGGGTTGAGGGTAAGACGGTCGATGAAGGCTCGGGATAGTCCCGACCTTGAAGCGGCCTCGACATCCACAGAGTTCTCGGCGAGTATCTTAGCTGTGCTCTTCTCCAGGCTTTGAGCCATCGCCACAAGGGCGCGGTTCTTCAGTTCAGTCGAAAGGGTCGCTAACCTCTTCGAGGCTTCTTTCGCCTTCCGAGCCTTTGTCAGGACCAACTCTTCAGCGCTCATCCGCCTCGTCTCCCGCGCTCCCTAGGTAGGAATATAGTCCCCACGTCTTCGCCCTTCATGATCCTGCCTATAACTCCCTCGGCTCTCCCGTTTGCGATTACTGTGGCGCCCCCACTCTCAGCTACAACCCTCGCCGCCTGGATCTTTGTCAGCATTCCACCCCTTCCCATCGCCCCCTCACCCTTTGCCAGCCTTTCGATGCTGGATGTGACCTCGGCCACGATGCTTATGACGTTCGGATGTCTTCTCTTGGTGGGAGCTTGGTCGTACAGGCCGTCCACGTCCGACAGTATTATCAGGAGATCCGCCCCGAACCTGCTCGCGATTAGCGCAGCCAGGGTGTCGTTGTCACCGAACGTGATCCTTGTACTCACGTTTGGCTTCGCCAAGTCCTTCAGCTCATGAATCGAGACGACATCGTTCTCGTTGACTATGGGGATGACGTCTAGCTTGAGCAGTGTCCTCAGGGTATTTCTCAGGTTCTGGAAGCGCTCTGGGTCAGAGAAGTCCTCCTTTGTGAGAAGGAGCTGTGCCACCACCTGCTTGTAGTTGTCGAACAGGATCTCGTAGTAGTGCATCAGTATGCTCTGCCCAACAGCCGCGGAGGCCTGTCTTAGCCTCAGATCCTCTGGTCTCTCCTTCAAGCCAAGCTTCCCCAGTCCTGCGCCGATAGCCCCTGAGGTCACAAGGATAACTTGTCTGCCGCTGTTCTTCAGGTCGCATATCTCTCTCGTCAAGTCTCCCATCCGGCCCAGGTCGATCTCGAGTCTCTCACCAGTGAGAACGCTCGTGCCGACCTTAACGACGACAGTCCTCGCTTTCTGAGTGAGTTCATGCCTTCTCCGCGTCTCTTTCTCGGTCACGGTCTCTCATCCGCCTTCGCGGGTTTCAGCTGGGTACAGTCCCCTTCAGTATGATAGGCGCTTGCTGAATAGCGTTTCTTATCTCTGAGAAACGGTTCTTCCTTGCCTATCGTTCGTTTGGAGAAAAGAGGGAGGAGGCTTGGTTGACTATCGTGGAAGGTACTTCTTCGGGAACTTTGTCGAGATCGACCAGAGATTGCCCAATCGAACCAGAGCCACCTGAGTACACAGTGAATACGCCTCCCACTTGTCCATTCCGTACTCCTGTTCGAGCCAGAGGATCATCTCGAAGAAGGCGGATCTCGTAGCGTCTTCCAGTGTTCTTCCGGCTCCGGTTACGGATGTTGTTATGATGTAGTCCCGGAGCTCTATCCGAGGCCACCGGAGGGGCTTAGCCTTGACCAGGTCGATCCGAACTGTTACTTCGGCGGGTATCTCGATCGCGGTTCCGCATATCTCCGCGTCTCCTTGCGTTGCGTGGGCGTCTCCCATATGAAGCAACGCTCCGGGCACCTGCACGGGCAGGTACACCTTCGCCCCCGGACAGATGTCGGCGAAGTCCATATTCCCTCCATGGGGACCCGGCAGACCGCTACTTATTGCCTCGATCTCCGGCGCGGTTCCTATAGTTCCCACCATGGGCTCGTAGGGGAGGACCAACTTCTCGCTGAAGTAGACCTTTCCATTTCTTATGGGGCAGATCCGCGATCCGTGTGGAAGCTCCACGCCCAGAACCTTGGCTAGGGGTATGGTGGCAAGACCCGGATAGTGTCCGAGCGGGGGTATTCTCGTGGCGCCTTGTCCTATCGTTGGTTCTATCTTCAGTATGTCCACGACTAGGGCATCGCCCTTACCTGCTCCCTCGATGTATATTGGGCCTGTCTGCGGATTTCCCCATGGCATCTTCTGCGTGTCTCGCTTGTCTCCGGGCTTCTTTAGCTGTCCCGAGAAGGCGTCCTCCGTCTCGACCATAACAGTTTCACCCGGGGGGATTGTCAGTGTCGGCTTGTGAAACGGGCTGATCGTGTAGTGGAGTGTCTTCTGATCTTTCAGGGTTAACCTTTTCATACCCGAACCTCCTGTCTTTGTTTCCCTCGGCTGGGAGTTAAATCTCTCTGTTCCAGAGTTGAGGCCGCGATAGCCTTAGCATCCAAGGTATAAACCCAAAACAGATTCTGGACAAATGTACAAGCGATTCGTAGCTAGGGCTAGATGGTGAATCTGGCCACAAAAGGCATGGGAGTGATCGAATCCTCGCCACTCGCAAGGAGCTTTGTGCTAACTGCATTAGTGCTGTGGGGATTGTCTGAGGTGACGCATTCACTGGGGAGCTACTTCATGCGTGGGGAACCCTATTTCAATCGGATTGTGGTTACCATACTCATTACGATCGTCTTTTGGTGAATTTCTCCCGCTCTATTCATGTGCAAGATCGAGAAGAGAGATGCGCGAACCTTAGGATTGACCATCGAACGGAAATCGTACCTCAGGTACGACATTCTCGCCATTATCGGCTTGATTCTTCCGATTTTCATTGTCAGATTTGGTTTGGGTTTAATCGTTGAATTTCTCGAACAAATCTTGTACGTTGGCTTGGCTGAAGAATTCTTTTACAGAGGATACTTACTCGACCGATTTTGCTAATGGCTTGGAAACGTGAGGGGTCTCTTGCTCAGCGCTTCACTATTCGGTTTGGGGCACCTTCACATCTCGACTCACTACAATGGAGTTGGGGTACATGTCAACAGCGTTTGAAGCTGCTGTGAGCGCCCTGGTCGGAGGCTTGTTGGTTGGATACATATGTCTACGTGCTAACAACTTTTGGCCGCCGGATATCCTACAAGTTTCGACCAATATCTACCTCGACCGAATTCTTGCACTCTTTTGAATCGCCATCGAAACCCTATGTGAACTGTCCCAAACTGCGCGTTCGGCGGAGTATGCACTGAGGCTGTCAATGAATGAGATGGCTGTCGAAAAAGGAACTGCGGTTAGGGTCGATCTCTGACGTAGGCTCCCTTGTAGGTTGGTTCCGCGAGAGCCGCGTATCTCGCGAGATAGCCCTTCGTCACCCTCGGTTTCGGTGGACACCAGTGAACCAGCCTATTCTTTATCTCCGCGTCGGTAAGCTCAACCCTCAGAGTTCGCTTCAGAATGTCTATCTCGATCATGTCTCTCTCCTTGACGGCGGCGATGGGTCCACCCTCAGCGGCTTCGGGCGAGACGTGTCCTATGCACGGTCCCCTCGTCACCCCCGCGAATCTCCCGTCCGTGACCAGCGCCACGGACCTCTCGAGCCCCATGTCGAACATGGCTGTCGATGATGCCACTAGCTCCCTCATCCCCGGGCCTCCCTTAGGTCCCTCATACCGGATTACTAGGACGTCGCCTCCTCTTATGGCTCCGTCGTAAACAGCCTTCACCGCTGATTCCTCCCTGTCGAAGACTCTGGCTGGGCCTCTGTGTCGCATCATTTCAGGCGTCACCGCGGCGTGCTTAACGACCGCTCCCTGAGGAGCGAGGTTACCCCGCAGCACGGCAAGTCCGCCCTCGGGAGAGATTGGGTTGCTCGTCGATCTTATCACCTCAGGTCGGGTGATCTGGGCTCCCGCGATGTTCTCTCCCACAGTCTTTCCTGTGACGGTCAGACACTCAGCATGGATCTTGCCGGCCTCGGCTAGAGATTTCATTACGGCTGGAATGCCACCAGCCTCATCAATGTCCTTGAGGGTGTAGGGTCCGGCTGGCGAAGCGTGTACGATGTACGGGGTCTCACGGCTTAGCTGATCGAACTTATCGAGGCTGATTTGGATACCGAGCTCCTTGGCTATAGCCGGGAGATGGAGCACTAGATTGGGTGACCCTCCGACGGCCAGAATCACTCTGATCGCGTTCTCGAAAGCGCTCTCGCTCATAATCTTTGAGGGAGTAATTCCTCCCTCAACCAGTCGGACAATCTGAGAACCGCTCTCCTCGGCGACCTGCATCTTCTTCGTGTCTATCGCGTGCACCGTCGAGGAACCGGGCAGCGCCATTCCCAGGGCCTCAGCCATGACCTGTACAGTGTTCGCCGTTCCCATGAAGCTGCAGGCTCCAGGACCGGGGCAGTTTGTGTCCTCTATGATCTTGGCTTCTTGAGCTGTCATCTTTCCAGATCTCACCATTGACGGAACTCCGAAGATACTCACCGGCTTGACCGGTCCTCTCCTGAATGCGCCTGATGGAAGCATCGGTCCTCCTGTGACCATGATCGCTGGGATATCGAGCCTCGCCGCTCCCATGAGCATGCCTGGCACGATCTTGTCGCATGTTGCTATGCACACAAGACCGTCGAACCTGTGGCCGGTCATCATGAGTTCCACGGAATCCGCGATCAGATCCCTGCTTGGAAGCGTGGTGTAAGCGCCTTCGTGACCTCCTGTCAACCCGTCGCATATCGCGATGGTGTTGAACTCCAGCGGAACGCCTCCCGCCGCTCTTGCTCCGGCCTTTACGGCGGCTGAGATTCTGTCAAGGTGACGGTGACCCGGAAAGATCTCGGTCCAGGAGTTGGCGATTCCTATCAGGGGCTTCCTCAGGTCTTCGTCGGTCAGTCCTGCGCCTTTTAGAAGGGCTCGCTTACCTATGTTCTCTATACCCGTTGTGATCTTCGAACTGCGACGCTCTCTAATTTCCATCAACCTTCCTCTCTCCCGACACAATCATCCTATCTGATCGTCTGAAGGAATAATTAAGAGTACCATCTATCAGTTTGAGTCATCCAGTTCTGAGGTATTCACAGTGACCGGCTCGAATCGTGCCGTGTTCCCATACGTGCCTGTGATCGCGGTCTGGCTCGGTTGGACGTTCATAATACTTCCGAGAATGGTCATGTCTCCGCTGGTCCCGGTGATAGAGGGCGAGTTCAGAATCTCTCACGAGACGGCGGGCTGGCTGATGAGCGGTTACTTGCTGCCCTATGGATTGATGCAGATACTGGCTGGTATGCTGAGTGACAGGATTGGAAGGAAGAAATTCATCGTCGCGGCGGTCATCCTCAGCTCGCTGTCGGGCTGCCTAGTGTTCGCGGCTCAGAGCTTCGCTCAGCTCCTCGTTCTCAGGGTCTTGGCGGGGTTATCGGCTGGAATGTTCTTTGCTCCCAGCACGGCGTATGTTTCTGCTCTTACCGATCCGCGGCATCGAGGCAGGGCATTTGGGATAATATTCATTGGTGGAAGCCTAGCGAATATTCTGGTGAATTTCTCGACTGCCCTTGGTGCTGCTGATATCCTTCCATGGCGCCTCATCTTCGTGCTGTTCTCCATTCCTGGGCTAGTATTCGGTCCGCTCATGATCTATCTCTTGACAGAAAGTCATTCCGGTCCAGAATCGAAAGACCGGAGTAGCTTCCATCTTGACATCTTCGTGGCAACGTTGAAGAGGAGATCCATAGTGTTCCTTCTGCTATTCGCGCTGATTAGCAACGTCTGGTGGTGGAGCTTTTCTACGTTCGCTGTCACGTACTTTGTGAAGGGGAGGGGGCTTGGTATACCTGAAGCCTCCCTCTTGATGGCTCTCTTCTTTGCGCTCGGTGTTCTCCACAACCCGCTGGCGGGATTCTTGACGGATCGTCTAGGCTACTACAAGCCGGCACTGTTCTCGATCGCGATCGATACACTTGCGACGTTCCTGATTCCCCGTATGTCTCTGGGCTTTCCGATGCTTGTCGTTTTTGTCCTGTGGGGTATTCTCGGCGAGATGTCTTGGATCGCCTTCAACGTTTTCATAGCCGAGGCCGTGCCGACGCGCGTGATAGGCTTCTTCTTCGGGCTCTACAACGCTCTGGGCTTCTTTACCGGAACGGTTGGACCGGTTCTCTTCGGGCGAGTCGCGGATGTAGCGGGGTTTGGTCCATTCTTCGACCTGGCTCTAGCGATTCAAGTCGTATCTCTGATCTGCGCCTTTGGCGTCAGGGAAAGGGGGGTCTGAAGGCATCAATTCCAACTCCGCGAGAATCGTGACGGACGGGAGGAGAAGACCTCCCAACGCGGATATAGGTGCTGGGGTCTTGGAGGCTGGTCGATTGGAGATCGATTCTATTGAAGTTCATATTGACTGTCGAAAGGTTGAATAGTACTCAGTGTAGGTGTGGTTTTCAACCAAAATTGGGAAAGGACGGACTTGGCAGAGGCGGGCTTAGATCGAAGGCGTCGCTATCTGGTCCTAGCCGTTTGCTTTCAGGCGTGGTTCATGGTTATCCTGAGTCGGATGGTAATACCGCCAGTTCTTCCCCTCTTAATCTTGGAGTTCAGGCTCTCCTACACCGAGTCTGGACTGATCCCAACGAGCCTTCTTTTCGGCTACGCTTTGGTCCTCTTCCCTGCAGGCTGGCTTGCAGACAGAATGGAGAAGAAGAGGATAATCGTGCCTGGTCTCATCTTCTTGGCGGTTACGATGTTTTTAACCGGCATCTCGACAGGCTATCACCAACTTCTGTTTCTCCAGTTCCTAGCTGGTTTGGGAGCAGGCGTCTACCTGACCCCTGCCAACTCCCTTCTTTCAGACGTTTTTTCATCCGGTGAGAGGGGCAGGGCTTTTGGCATCCACGAGGCAGCGGTCTCTCTCGCCTCTCTCAGTGCGGCACTGATAGCTGTTCCCCTGGCTCTAGCTTTCAACTGGAGGTTCCCCTTGTTCATCTGCTCAGGACTCTTGATTGTCACCGCCATTCTGTTCTCGTGGTTGGTTAAGGAGCCGGTGCAGAACGCAAGGAGGTCTGTAGAGCCGAAGGTTGGCATTCAGCATGCCTTCACGGGGTGGTTCCTTGCTCTGTCCATGTCAAATGCCTTGGGGGTGGGGTTCTGCTACAACGCCCTCGCCGCCTTCATGCCAACTTATCTGGTGAATGTCTTTGGAGTTACTCTGGTATACGCCGCAATCTTAGTAAGCGTTGTCTACGCCAGTGGAACCCTTGGCAGAATCTCTTGTGGACCCCTCTCTGACCGGTTCGGTAGGGGAAAGGTGTCCGTCTTGCTTCTTACTGTCACATCAATCTCTATCTTCCTATTTGTCATGCTCTGTCAGCCGGGTCTCGAGTTGGTCATCCTCCTCGTTGTGATAGGTTTCGCTTTGAACGGCGTTATCCCCGTGTTCTTCGCCTTCGTGGCCGATGTCTCGCCGATTGAGGTGAGGGGAACGAGGTTTGGCCTGATGGCTTCGTTAGGTGTGGCGGCAGGAGCGATTTCTGGCGTGGTCGTGGGCTACGTTGCTGATACGGCGGGTTTCGTGACCTCATTCGTACTCCTCGGCTTGGCTGAAGTTGTGGCCACTCTTGTGTTCCTCAGAGTCAGGAAAGTCCTTGGAGCTGCTGCTCGTGATTAACCGCTCGGAAACCTCTTTAAGCGCTGACTGCGGTCACTAGTCAAGAATCCGGGAACGCCGATGGGGACCGTCGCGCCGAGTCAGATACGGATCCTCTTCATCATAATACTGCTCGCGCAGTTCTACTCGGGATTGGTAGCGATCGTCGTTCCCATATACGCATACGCCCTAGGGGCCTCTCCCTTCTTGATCGGAGTAGTCGGCACAGCGGGGGCCGTGACCTACTCGATAATGCCGGTGGTCTTTGGTAAGCTCTCGGACAAGTTTGGAAGGAAGAGGCTCCTCCTAATCTCGATGATCCTCTACGGTGTGATCTGCATCCTGTACATTCTCAGCCAGGATGTGTTCAACGTGATCGTGATCAGGCTTCTGGAGTCTATTTCCCTAGCTATCCTCTGGCCGACGCTCGAAGCCCTGATCGTGGATGTATATGCGAAGGAGTCTGTGGAGACGGCGATGCGGCTCTACAACATTGCCTGGGGCTCCGCGCTGATATTTGCCCCAGCAGTTGGTGGTATGCTGATCACAGCCCTCACGGTGAAGGCTCCCTTCTACCTTGCGTGCGCGATCTCTTTCCTCGCTTGCCTACCCGTCTTGCGAGTCACAGCCCATATGGAAGTCGCTGGAAGTGACCCTGTCTCACCGAAAGCTGTGGGGCGAGTTTCCAGAGAGACCTGGATGGCTGTCATATCCACCTACATGCTCTCGTTCGTCACGGGTATCATAGTGTCCCTCTTCCCTGCGTTCGCTCTCAGTCTCAACTTTCTCGCGGTCGACGTCGGGATCATCATGCTGGTCTTCGGCATCGGGCGGATAGTCATGTTCTACTTCAACATCAACATCGAGCGGAGGATGGAGAAAAAGACAATGCTACTCTTGAGCGGGTTGATCTTCATAATCGCCACGATCACTGTGGCCCTCATCCCAAGCCTTCCAGTCTTCTTGGTGTGCTTCGCTCTCCTTGGCTTCGGGATGGGCATGGCTTTCTCAACCTCGATCTCGATGATGATGCGCACTGACGCCTTGAAGCGGGGCTCGGCTGCCGGCAAGTTCGAGAGCCTGATGGGACTCGGCTTCTTGATGGGTCCGTTTCTAGGGGGTCTCGTGGCTGAGATTGATGGGCGTGGCCCCTTCCTGCTGGGAAGCGGGGTCAGCGCCGGTATCTCAATAGCTCTGGTCAGGCTGATGAGAAAAAGAGCGAGCCCCTATGGGACACAATCTACCTCTTCATCCTTCGGAGCTCCATCTTGACAGCGTTGTGCCGATCCATGCACTCGATCTCGATTGAGTCTTTTTCGCCCCAGGGTATCTCTCCGCCCAGCTGGAGGGCGAGAATCCAGGGCAGCGCGTCGTGGTAGAAGAGCCCGCAGAGCCCCGCTGTGTCGTGCATGCTCAGCTCATACTTGCCCCCGACCTTACACCCTGCGCTACACTTTCCTTTTATCGACTTGATGGTTCCAACGACCCTGTAGCCGATCTGGGGTTTCTCAATCATTCCTCTACACCGTCAGTTAGGTTCGAGCTTTTATCATAATAAGAAATTCGCTCCATCGCGTACGCTTTATCCTGTAGCTCTTTGCTATGGAGTCATTCTTAACTTCTTGGCGAATGTCGGTCCGGCGAGTTGGGCGCAAATCAAAGGTGTGCTTGAGGCAAGGGAAGAGTATTCCCTAACTAATTCGGCCGTTTCAAATTTGCTTAAGACACTGTTGAAAATTGGCTTTATATCCAAATCAGACAATAAATATGGGTTACTAGACTCGCTTTTGACGCATGGAGTAAGACAAGATTCTCTTCCGGAGTGAGGTATGCCTACCTGTACTAGGTATAGGTGGGTGTACCTTCGTTATGATGGTTTTGGAGCGTCGGTGATTCCGAGGGACACGTATGGTTCTTGATATGAGGTACTATGAGGTCTGACGCTTTCTCTTGTAGATCTGTGTCGTTCAAACAAAGCTTGGTCTTGAGGATGTCCGAGCGTTGGCCGATTTGTGGTAGATCCGATGGGCAGGTCTATGCCACCGCGTCAGCGGGGGTCGCCTTGTCCAGCAGAGCTTTCAACTCAGCCTCCCGACCTGCGGCCTCTTTGGCGAGTCTCCGGAAGATTCGAGCGGCCTCGACCAGGCTAATCCTCCCAGATGAGTCGAGGTAGAATCTTTCTGCTTTCCTCTGCAGCTCCAAACCTAGCCTTATTACATCTAGGTAATCCAGTCTTTTGGACGGCTTGACATCAGTTAGATAGTCGCCCGTTTTCAAGCCGGTGATCGGTTCAAGAATCATCTCTGCCACGTTCTCGCGACGGGTTCTTTCTAGGATCATCCTGTGCCTTTTCGCTTGCTCGGCTAGAGATGCAAAGTATACTCTGGTCTCGGAGCAATTCGGGTTCTGAGCTGCATCCTCGTAGAACTTTTCCACTCGGCTTTCCATGTTTATCGCGAATCCGAGGACAGCTCCAAACGTGGTCAGCTCGGCCAGTTCTAGAACCACCTGGTTATCACGATCTTCTTCTCGGTGAAGAAGTCTACAGCATCCTTTCCTTGGCCGTGCAGGTCTCCGAAGAAGGAGTCCTTGCAACCCCCGAATGGGAAGAACGCCATCGGGGCTACGATTCCGATGTTGATTCCGATGTTGCCGCACAGTACTCTGTACTTGAACTCTCTGGCCGCTTTTCCGCTCCGTGTGAATATGGCTGACGAGTTGCCGTAGGGGCTTGCGTGGATGATCTCTATCGCCCTGTCCAGGTCGGGTACCCTGATGATGCTAGCCACAGGTCCAAATATCTCCTCCTTAGCGATCGTCATGTCGGGTGAGACCTGATCGAAGACTGTTGGACCGATGAAGTAGCCGTTTGGATATCCTTCAACCCTTGTCTTCCTGCCGTCTAGGATGAGCTTGGCTCCCTCCTGCACACCCTTCTCTATGTAGCCTAGAACTCGTTGCTTGTGTCTGGCTGAGACGACGGGTCCCATCTGGACCGTCTCATCCAATCCGTACCCGACCTTGAGTTTCGAGGATGCTTCGACGAACTTTCGTTTTAGGGGCTCGTAGATGTCTCCAACGGCGAGCAGAACCGACCCCGAGAGGCATCGCTCTCCGGCGCAGCCGTAGAAAGACGTGATAAGCACTGGGATCGTCCTATCTAGGTCTGCATCCGGCATAACGACCATGAAGTTCTTGGCGCCACACTGGCACTGGGCCCGCTTCCCCTGCTCGGCGCACCTCCTATAGATGTACCTCCCCACCTGCGTGGATCCTACGAAGGACACTCCCTTAATGCCCGGGTCTTCTAATAGGGCGTCGACGGTATCCTTTGCGCCGTTCACAAGGTTCACCACTCCAGGCGGGAAGCCCGCTTGGTCGATCAGCTCGAAAAGCTTGTTCTGGCTTAGTGGCACCTGCTCTGACGGCTTCACTATGAATGTGTTCCCGCACGCCACCGCGTAGGGCATGAACCAGAGGGAGACCATCGACGGAAAGTTGAAGGGCGCTACCACGCAGAACACGCCGAGAGGCTGCCTTACAACCTCCTCATCTATCTGCGGTGCGATGTCCTCGAGGCCGTACCCCATCATCAAGGACGGGATTCCTGTAGCCATCTCCACGTTCTCTATTCCGCGTCTTATCTCGCCCCGCGCCTCGTCGATGGTCTTCCCCTCCTCTTGGACGAGGACTCTCGCAAGCTCCTCAAAGCGCTCTTCCATTAGGTCCTTCAGCCTGAACAGGTATCTCGCCCTGCTTAGTGGTGGTGTCTCCCGCCACTCCCAGAAGGCGTCTTTCGCCGCTTGAACGGCTTCTTGCGCCTCCTCTCGGGTTGAGAGTGGTACCTGAGCTATGGCCTCCGCCCTAGCGGGGTTGACAACGTCAAGAATCTGGGTCGACTTCGAATCGACCCATCGGCCTTTAACGTAGTTCTTGATCCTCCCGTAATGCCTTCTTACCTCGGGCAGGATTGTCGATTGCATAATAGGTCCCGTTATCTAGTACTATCCTCTTTCTTATTGAGCGTTCCCTCGGGTTTTTCGACTGTGTCTTAGCTTCTGCTCACTTGGAGGAACGCATTTCTAAGGTGGCTTTCAGCCGTTCAGAGTCTGTTCTCAAAAGTCTTTTAGAAGAACAACTCGATAAGTGGGTCTTGGATGGGGGTTCTGGCTGGAAGAATGAGTTCTGATAGAGTTTCGATTGGGAGAGAGCTGATGGTCGATATCTTCAGGAAAATGGTGCTCTGCAGACACTTCGACGAGAAGTTGAACGAGATCGACGCGGAGCTCAGGAAGAAGGGGGAGAACCTGATCCAGCACGCGACGACGGGGCAGGAGGTGACGCCAATTACTGTCTGCTCCCTGCTCAGGAAGGACGATTACATGCAGCCCTACCATCGTGGGTGGGCGACGTGGATAGGCAAGGGGCTCTCGGTGAAGGAGATGATGGCTGAGATCCTGGGCAAGAGGACGGGAAAGTGCCTGGGGATGGGAGGCGTTCACATCGCGGACTACGATCTGGGCGTCCTTGGGAGGCCTGGGAAGCAGGGGGCGCACATAGGCATAGGGGCTGGCGCGGCGCTCGCCGCCAAGCTCCGGGGGACTGACCAAGTTAACGTCAACTTTCACGGGGAGGCCGCTTCAAACACGGGCGCCTTTCACGAGTCGATGAATTTGGCGGCAGTTCTGAGATTGCCTATGATCGAGGTCGTTGAGTTCAATGCATACCAGATATCCACCCATGTGAGCGAGTTCCTTCCGATCTCGAATGTTGCGGACAGGGCGGTTGCCTACGGGATTCCCGGTGTGGTGGTGGACGGGAATGATGTGTTTGCGGTGTATGAGGTGGCGCGTGAAGCGATCAAACGAGCTAGGGAGGGACGTGGTCCAACCCTCATAGAGGCGAAGACGTACCGGCTTCTGGAACACGCTGGTCCTGACGCGGGGGCTTATGGAGGCTACAGAAGCAAGGAGGAGGTCGACGAGGCGTGGAAGGGGGATCCGATCCCCCGCTACAGGAACCAGCTTGTTGGGATGGGTGTGTTTACCTTGGCCGACGCGGACCGGATCGACCGAGAGGCGCGGGCTGAGGTCGAGGAGGCTGCGAGGTTCGCCTTGGAGAGCCGCTACCCGACCTACGAGGAGTATGTTGATGAGAACATGCTGTATGCAGATTTGCGCCCGGTTCCGGTAGAGGTGAAGCCTCAGGGGGCAACCAGGGAGATGACGCTAAGTGAGGCGTTTGTTCAGGCTGTGGACGAGGAGATGGCTAGGGACGACACAATCTTCTACCTAGGGCAGGGCATTAGGTGGGCAGCCAGAAACACGCTTGTCAAGAAGTACGACAAGAGGATCATTAACTCGCCCATTTCGGAGGAGGCTGAGGTCCTCTGCGGGACTGGGGCTGCAGCTGCGGGTATGAGGTCGATCGTCGACCTCAATGTCAGCGACTTTACCGTCCGAGCCTTCGACGCCATATACGACGAGGCGCCCAAGCTGAGGTCGATGGGTGGAGGCGGGAGATTCAAGGTCCCAATGGTGATCGTGGTCTCTGCGAGTGGCATCGGTGTGGGGATCGGCTCTCACCACTCTCAGAGCTTGGAGTACCTGTACGTGCGGTGTCCGGGTCTAAAGGTAGTCTATCCTTCGACGCCGTACGACGCGAAGGGTCTGATGAAGTCGGCGCTGAGGGACAGCAACCCAGTGATGTACTTCATGCACAAGCTAATGGCCAGACGGAAAGGGTCAGTCCCCGAGGCGGAGTACACCGTGCCCATTGGGAGGGCGGAGGTGAAGCGCGAGGGAAACGACGTTACCGTGTTCACGTACGGGTGCATGGTTCCGAGCGCTCTCTCTGCGGCAAACGAGCTTGAGAAGCAGGGGATAAGCGTCGAGGTCTTTGACCCAAGAACGCTTCATCCTCTAGACAAGGAAGCTCTTCTGAGGTCGGTCAGGAAGACTGGGCGCTTGGTCACCTTCGAGGAGGACAACGGTGGCGTGGGCGTTGCCGTCGCTGCACTAGCGGTGGAGGAGGCGTTTGACGCCCTGAAAGCCCCGGTCAGGAACATCCACTACCCGAACGTTACCATACCCAACTGCTACTACGGCGAACGGCTCTTGCTGCCCAAAGAGGCAGACCTCATAAGAGAGGTAAAGAGGCTAGTAGAATACAGGAGATAGGAAGGATTTTCGAATGACAAGGGAGTTTGAACACATAGCCGTAGGAGTCACGGACCTGGAGAAGTCGGTCGAGTTCTACACGAAGGTGCTCGGATTCAGCATCCTGAGGCGGTCCGCCACCCACACGGAGGCAGGGGACATCGACATCGTCTACGTGAATCGAGGACCGTACGCTATGGAGCTGATCGCCGTCCAGCCCCGAAAGGCGGAGGGGAAGCCAACCGAGAGTGCGGTCAGCGAGGCGAGGACCAGGATCGGGATGAGCCACATAGGCTTCGCAGTAGACAACCTAGACGAGGAGCTCAAGAGGCTGGAAAAGCTCGGAGTGAAGATCGTTTCCAAGTCCACTATCCCCAAGGAGCGGTTCGTGTCGAAGTACAAGGCGAAACCTAGCGATGCCAAGCTCAGGGCGATCATGGCTCCCGGGGAGAAGCCTTGGAGGATAGTCTTCTTCACCGACCCCGACGGTGTCAGGATCGAGCTCGTCGAGCGTTGAGCTAGAACACCTCTAGTTTTTCTCGATTTGAGAGGTCTTTTCCTTCGATAGCCTATGTTTGGCGCTTCTCCACTAGCTGGATAGCCTCTCCGCTACACCACTCCGAGCAGAGACCACAGCCTTGACATTCTCCCGATGGTCTGGAGACGGCGGGTGGTCTGCCCGTAGCGGAGGCGCGCCATGAAGGACTCGACAACGCCGTTCACAGGATTGACCGTCGCAAGGTACACCGCTCCGACGCCCTGTTCGAGCATCGTCTCGATCAGCCCCGAGAGCCGCTCCTCCTTGTATGCGGGAAGACCGACCAGCCGGATGGCGGTGAATGCGCGCGCGCACTTACTGGGCAGCCGTTCAGTAGAGAGGCTACAATCATCCTTGTGGAGCTGATTGATGAGCAAACACTCAGATCCCGATGGTCATTCGAGATTACCAGGTATGCTGCGAGATCTGGTTTTCAGACCGCCCAAGCGCTCTTCTTCTTTGTAGCACCACACAGTAGGTCCTTTGTGGTGACGGCTTACACCGAAATCTTGGAAGTGTCAGACAGGGTTCAGGTCCGCCGATTAGTTGTTGATGTAGATAATGTAGCACGTACCGATATTGAGGCCATAGCAGGTCTTTTTCAGAGAATGCGTCCAGATACTATCATCGATGAATTTCGCGATGCATTACCTTACTTAAAGGTTGGGCGAGCTTTCTTCCAAGAATACCATGATCTCTTCCAGACTTTTTCTAAACGCTTAATCTCGGTCCTGGGCTCTAGCGAAGCGGCTTATGAATATGCTCAAAGGCTCCTTGGAAGAATAACCTTCCTATACTTTCTTCAGCGGAAGGGCTGGCTCGATGGCGATCGGGCATACCTCAAGAAGCATACCCTCAACCTTGATGGCCTTCAACTATTCGAGTTTCTCTACGACTTATTTGACATTCTGAATACAAAGAACCATCAAGACAAGCCAAAAGGTAAGATTCCCTATCTCAATGGTACACTGTTCGACCGCGAGCCATACTCTCCAGCACAGATGAAGAAGCTCAGGGAGGCTTGTGCCCCGCTCATATGAGACGCTCTTCACGTTTTTGATCAATATAACTTCACCATATCGGAAAGCACGCCTCTTGAAAAAGAGGTTGCTGTTGACCCAGAGCTTCGCCGTCCCACCCCGTCCCACCCGACGCGAGGATGAAGGGGTTCCTCAGCCTCAACCCAGCGAAATCCACCTCTAGACTCGGCGCATGGCTCGCCACCACGGAACCCTCCTACCAGTATGGTGGCTAGCGTTAACCTATTAGATGTTAAACCACAACAGTTCTGCTGGGTGAGAAGGATGCAGAAACGCAAGGTGAAGTTTGAGCAGGTGGAGTGGTGGGCTCCTCCGGGTCACGTCAGCTCCTTCTCGAAGCTCATAGCCGGTCCGAAAGGCGTGGCGAAGAGTGAAGCGATGGACTTTAGAATCTCAATCTACCAGCCAGCGGGCTACGTTGAGACCCACGCGCACGAGAAGGGGGAGCATGTATGGTTCATACTTAGAGGGCGAGGGCTGGTGACCCTTGACGATCACAGATACACGGTGAGGTCGAGGGATACCATCCACATTCCAGCTGGTACCGAGCACTCCCTGCGAAATACCAGCGGCAAACCCCTCTACCTCATGACCATCCTCGTGCCACCTGAATAAGGGGAGGGAAGCGTGATGGTAAGCGGTGGTTATGTTGGTAGGATCCTGCGCGTGAATCTGACAAGTGGCAGGATGACGGATGAGGCGCTCAATGAGGATGTGCTGCGTCGGTACGTTGGTGGCCTCGGCCTAGCTGTGAAAATCATGTACGATGAGGTGTCTCCTAGCGTCCGACCCCTCGATCCGGAGAATCGTGTGGTGTTCATGACAGGACCCCTGTCTGGGACTCCCGCCCCGGCGTCAAGCCGTCACGTTGTCTACACGTTGAACCCTGACATCCCGAAGATCTGCTCTCCGGGCTTTGCTGGTGGATTTTGGGCTGCCGATCTCAAGATTAAGGGTGGCTACGACGGGATAGTTGTTCAGGGGGCTGCTGAGGAACCTGTGTACCTCTGGGTGCACGACGGCGAGGCTGAGCTCCGGGACGCGAGCAGGCTATGGGGAAGGGACACGTTCGAGACGGAGGACCTCGTCAAACGTGAGGTTGGAGACCCTGAGGCGAGCCTCTCATGCATTGGACCGGCTGGGGAGAGCGTGACCTTCGGAAGTATCATCTTGAACGACCGGCGGCACCACTCGACGAAGGGCGGAGGGGCTCTGGGCTCCAAGAGGCTGAAGGCGATCGCCGTGGGCGGGAGGAGGAAGCCTGTGCCTATAGCCGATGCGAAGAAGGCAGTGGAGGTGGCGCGGGAGTGGCGTGAATCCCTTGAGAAGAGCTGGGTTGGCAGGAGGAGGAGCAAAGCGGGGAACCTTAGGTACTGGGGGCATCCAGCCTACTTCGCCGAGAGGTCGCCTTGGATACTCATGGTCAAAAATCTCAGCGACCCCGAGTTCGCCTACGAGTACGGTACAGGTCTCTGGAAGGTTGTGGAGGCTTCGAAGGTGACGCCTATCCACTGCTACAACTGCACCATAGGCTGCGCCTATGACATCGAGATAGGGGTGGGTCCGCACAAGGGCAGGGTCTTCTCTCAGGCGGGTGGGGCGGAGCACTACGAGGGTCTCGCAGGAAACATCGGCGTCTCCGAGGGAGGAACTGTCCTATCCCTAGTTGACATCCTCGACCGGATGGGACTGGATAGCGCAGTCGTGGGCGGGACCATAGGCTTAGCCTACGAGTGCTATGAGAGAGGGCTCCTCAAGAAGGAGGACACGGATGGGCTGGAACTGAGGTGGGGAAACGCGGACGCGGCGGTTCAACTCTTGGGGAAGATCGTGAGGGGGGAGGGATTTGGCGCCGTGCTCTCGAAAGGACCCAAGGAAACCGCGAAGAGAATCTCCCAGATCAGCGGCAGGGACGCGACTAGGTTCGCGGTGCACGTGAAAGGATCGGGGATCTTCGCCCACGAGGTGAGAATCTCGTTCGACGCGTTGCTGGGCATATTCACGTGCAACAACGGTCCCATCCTTCAAGGGCTGGGTGCGCTCTATGATCCCGAGCCCGACTATGGATACAAGAAGGTTCCCTACCCATTCGACCCTGAAAGGGCGCCGATGAACGTCAGGCAGACCCAGATCAAGAAGATATGGGAGGACTGTCTCGGGGTGTGCTGGTTCAACACGGGGTGCGTTCCCAACATAACCACCTACACCCCGCGGATGCTGTCGTGTGCCACAGGCTGGGATGTCAGCCGCGAGGAGGCTGATCTGGTCGGCGAGCGAATAGCCAACATGACTCGGGTTTTCAACCTGAGACGGGGGCTAAGGGCGGAGGACGACTTCGACATCGGTCCGCGGCTGCTCGAACCTCCATCAGCCGGGCTTGGGAAGGACGCCTGCGTCAAGCCGCATCTAGCGGAGATGATAAGAAAGTACTACGGGCTGATGGGGTGGGACGAAACCACGGGAGTCCCGCTCAAAGAGACGCTCCAGAGGGTTGGGCTCGAAGAGCTAGTAAAGGATGTGGAGGCGCTTCCAAGCCTGGGCTGAACCATTTAAACGACGGGCCTGGCGGACGCCTATCCCTTACCCGTATATCTTTCTGAGGGTGTCTGCTCGAAGCCCGTTTCGGAGCGCCTCGACTGACAGGGCCTCTGCGGGCGGGATGTTGCCGAGGTTGACGTTGGGACCGAACTTCTGGATAAGCTCCACCTGCTGGCTCTTCTCAGGCGCCTCAAAAATGATGTCGTCGACTGTTAGTAGTCCGGATATGATCTTCTCGAACCTTTCTCTGACTATGTGACCCGCGTCGTCGTATATTCCGACGCCTCTTCCAGCCTCCCGGGCCTCGATGATCACCTTCCAGGCGCCGAGCTCGAGGTCTCGTTTGATCCCTCTCACGAACTCCTCGGGGGTGAGGTCTAGCTCCTTGAACTTCCTCCCCACCTCGGCGACCACCTTGAAGCCGTGCGTGCAAGCCTCTCTGACCACGTGAGCCCTCACCTCATCCCGCATGGGGACGGTTCCGTCAGACACCTCAATAGCGTTGAACCCAATCCTCTTAGCCTCCGCGAGATAGCCGTCTAGCACCTTCTGGGCCACGGCCACCTCCAGTAAGGTTCCGCCCGGCATCACGTGGATGTCGTGTGCCTTGTACGTCGCAACCTTCTTCTTGACGATGTCCCTCGGGCAGAGCCTCGACGTGCCGAACGCTAGCTTGACGATGTCTATATGGTCGCCGCACGCCTCAGCCAGGTCTCTGGCCTCCGTGAGGCCCAGTCCTTTATCAATGACCATGGTCAGCCCCGTCTCCCGGGGCTTCT
>Ga0315280_10001442_pt1 | contig 40946 bp, 45 predicted proteins | sample YL17G06_40_MG_FD_203697 | JGI IMG/M metagenome (GOLD analysis project Ga0315280, IMG submission 203697) | Sediment microbial communities from Yellowstone Lake, YNP, Wyoming, USA - YL17G06_40 | ecosystem: Environmental > Aquatic > Freshwater > Lake > Sediment | place: USA: Wyoming | collected...
CGGGAATTTTCGGTTTCCGTTTCATTGGCCCAAACTTACATCAGATTCACGATGCAGAGGTTCAGATCTCATCGGACAGGTTCGGGGTGTTCCCTCCCTACTATTCGAGTCTCACGCGGAGAACTCCTAAGATCTCCCTTGAGGAGAAATGATCGATCATCCAGGTAGCACTTTCAGCCAACGAGGAATCACATCTTAATTGCAGAGAGGATATGATGAAATATATAGTTGATCTGTGCAGGGCGAAAGTAATTAGGGCAAAGGACTCCGCTTTCATCCCGCGGCCTGAAGGCCGGGGACTTCTCGCTTCGTCCTTTGCGATCCTACGAGGTTAAAAGTTTATATTCTCGATGAAAACTGCTGGACAATGCACAAGTGGAACCCAGCAGACTACGAGAGGAGTTCATCTGCCCAATGCTCCTGGGCCACAGGGCTGATCTCCGGGCTCGATCTTGGGGGAGACGAGATCATTATGGATATAGGGTGCGGAAACGGCAAGATCTCGGCAATCCTCGCTTCTCTCGTGCCCGAAGGCAGAGTGGTGGGCATAGATCTCTCTAGGGAGATGATCGACTTCGCGAGGAGCAAGTACCCCAAAGAGGACTTTCCAAACCTATCCTTTCAGGTCGGAGACGCCTCGGCGCTGAATTTTCGAGAGGAGGTCGATCTTGCCGTCTCTTTTGCCTGCTTGCACTGGGTCAAGGATCACCTGCCAGTCCTGGAGGGTGTCTATTGCAGCCTCCGGCCTGGAGGTCGAATTCTCTTCCAGTGCGGTGGAAGGGGGAACGCCGCCAAGATTCTGGATATCACCGAGGATCTCATCAGAAGCGAGCGTTGGGAAGAGTACTTCCAGGGCTTCTGCTTTCCCTATCACTTTTACGGACCTGAGGAGTACAAGCGGTGGCTTTCCCAGGCCGGTCTGAAGGCCGGGCGCGTGGAGCTGGTTCCGAAAGAAATGGTTCACGTGGGTCAAGCCGGCTTGGAGGGATTTATCAGGAACACCTGGCTGCCCTACACGGAGAGGCTGCCTGCGGGCCTTCGGCCGGAGTTCGTGAGCGAAGTGGCCCGCAGATATATCGAGCGCTACCCACTGGATGAGGAGGGACGGGTCCGCGTGGCGATGATGCGCTTGGAAGTGGAGGCGGAGAAGCCAGCTTTGAGATCCCGGCCATGAGATGTGATGAGATCCTTGCCAGGTTGAAGTCCCTGGCCGATCCCGGGACGCCAAGGGCATGGCCCGCTTTTGCATTGTGCAGTCCTGATCGAAAGCTTTTTTATTCTCTAATTCGTTCCTCTTGAAGAATGAGCGAGGGAACTAACGAGACCGAGAAGAAGAGCTTTCTGAAGGAGAAGCTCAATCTCAAGGAGAAGCTGGATCTGGATGAGATGGTGGGAGATATGGGCGTTTCCATGCCTTCCACGAATATAGAAGAGTACCTCCGGGTCCTGAAGCTGGCGCGCAAGCCCAGCCGAGAAGAGTTCACCATGATCGCCAAGGTCTCCATGGCGGGCATAGGCATCATCGGAACCATCGGCTTTGTCATCTACGCGCTGCTGACGGAGCTGCCCAAAGTCATCTAAATTTAGCCTTTGCTTTTATACAAGGCCCGAAGCGTGGCTCCGAACTCCGATTCTATGAGGGAGGTCACGCCCATAGTCTTGGGATGCAGGTCCAGCTCTACCGTGACATGCTGGTGGCCCAGATCGCGCAGCGGTCTGACCTGGCGGGGGCCATTGGTTATGGAGAAGATCTCCATGCCCTGCAAGGCCGACATGGGCAAGGCATGGGGCACTCCTGAGATCACGGCAAAGTCGTATTCGGCCTTCCAGATCAACCGGGAAACGGCCTCTCCTGCAATGGGATATTCATCCAGCCCGCCGATGAGCTTGAAATCCACGCCCTTCCGTCGCAGGTCGCGGGCGATGTTGCTGGCGTCTCTTCTTACTTTAGGCAGACCCACCCGGTCATCCAGGTTGGCCAGAGTGTCCACCTGACTGCCGGCCACTTCAAAAACAGCCGCGGTTATATCTGCGAACATGTACGCGGTCTCCTTCTTCGCGTTGAGGATGTTTAAGCCGCGCTTGCCTTCCCGGATGAGCTGTAGCAGCCTGGCCGCCGCCTCATACTTGAGGTCGCCCCGCTCTGGAGCCAAATACTCACTGCTGGCTGCTCCGTAGAGCCTCTCCACTAGGGTGGCCTTCTCCAGTAGAATCTTCTGCCTCAGGAACTCTGCCTCATCGATGATGCCCTTATCCCTGGCCGCCTCCAGGGTGAGGATCACTCCTTTGGTATTGTCTCTGAAGCCGGCATGAACCTCTACCTCCAAGACGGGTATTCCCAGGTCGGCGTTCAAGACAGCCTGATGCAGATCTTCGCCGATGATCATGCTGCTGCAAGTTCCCGAGACGGCCATGAGCTTGGGATCGAACATCTCCTTGGCCCTCTTCAGGAGTCTTGTCAAGGACTGTTGGCCTCCAAATACGAAGCCGGCCTCGTCCAGGGCGGTAGTCAGCACCCGCACTCCATCCTCCTCCAGGAGCCGGGCATGCTTGAAGCAGCACCCGCTTGGGCCGTGGAGTATGACCACCTCTACCCCCAGGTCGCGCAGGGTATAGAGAGCTGCCACTATGGAGCTCGGCCTGGGATGAATTATTGTCAAGTTTTGCACATCGCTAGACATTCCATCACCTGAAACACTTCACGCACAAAAGCAGCCTTTCCAGGCCTACAGAGCTGGCCGCCGCCTGGGCCAGATCAAAGCCCGATACCAGGTCCTGAGCGGCAACGGCCTTTAGCTCTTCTGTCCAGGGCCTAAGCCGCTCGCCCACCAGAATCAGAAGCTCGATCTCTGCCCGGCGCTGCCTGAGAAGGTCCACCAGAGCAGGGATGTCCATGCCCTCACATACCGTTTCCGATTCCTCTCCCGCGACAACGCCCAGACGGCTTCCGCGGGCCCGGTCTAGGGCCAATCTCACATCCCTGACCTTGAGCCCGGAGTTGGAGCTGTCGAAGATGGTGAGACCATTTTGGCGATGGAGCTTCATGCGGCCGGAAAAGCCGTCAAAGCCCTGCAGGGCTTCGGCGATCTCCTCCAGGGGAATGCCGGAGGCGTGCGCTGCAGCAGCCGATCCCGCGAGGGCGGTCTGATAGCCCGGAAAGTCTAGGTCCTCGCTCAAGGCCAGAGGCTGCTCCTCTTCTCCGAAGATCATTCTGTCCGGCTCGGCCCGAACGCCCCCAACGCCAAAAGCGATATCCGGCGAGAGCCGGGCATCGCTGTTGGCTACGAGCCTCGCCCCCTGCTTGGCCAGGGAGACCATCTGCAGCTTGGCGGTGCTCGCCCACTTCGTTCCTCCGGCAATGCGATAGTCTCCGGAGAGGCTGGTCAGTATCCCCCAGTCCGCCAGTCCCGTGCCCCCCAAGGAGATCTCAGAGATCAGGGCATCTGCCTTTTGGGCCTCGGCCTCTGCCATGGCAGGAATCACATTTCCGGGAGTGATGCTCAGGCCCTTGCGAAGCAGGGTCGCTTCTCCTTTGCGCCAGAGCTCGAGGCCGCGGGTGGTGTGGGATACGACTTTCTTTTGGCAGGAGAGCATTCTGGCGAGCAGCAGAGCCGTCGAGGTCTTGCTGTGAGTCCCCGTGACCTCAAAGACTTCCATACTGTGATTTGAGCGCTGCCCCAGCAGCTCGCCCACAGCTTGATGGTGAGTGATGATCTTCTTCCCAAGCCGCCTGGCCTCGACCAAGACGGGATTATTCGGCTCAAGGTGAACAGGGGCCGCCACCAGATCGAAGCTCGCTATGCTAGGCGCGTGATGGTACACCTCCAGGGCCTCGGCCTCTATGCCGGATTCGACCATCTTGCAGGCTATGGTTGAGGCACCGTGGATGGTGTCCAGCACCGCTACCTTAGGGCTTCTTCGGCGCGCCTGCAAGCCAGAGCTGCAATGCATTCGTCCACACCCAGGGGCTCAGCACAGATGACCTCCACCTCTTCGCCCCCAATCTTCAACATGCCTCTGCGCCTCTGCAGATCCACACCCAGCTCTTTGGGTATGTCCTGCCGAGTATGAACGCCATGGGCAAGAAAGAGCGGCAGGGCCACGATCTTCTTCACCTTGGTGCCTGCAAAGCTCCCCAGCCCCTCCGGGATGTCGGGCTGATTCATATTGAGATAAGCGGTTCTGACGGGGCCGGAGTGACTCTTGCTGATCATCTGGGCCAGCAATTCCACAAGCTCCCGGTTGTAAGGCAGGCTGGAACCATGCCCGAGCACAAGTATACCTACGTCCTTCATGGAAACACCAGTATTACTTTTCACAAATCCCGTGTTAAGAGGCGATAGATTCATAAGTACTAAATCCTTTCGAGGGAGGTCCCATCCGTAAATTATGAATGGAACAAGATAGAATGGATCCAGGACGGATCAGCGAGAGCCAAACTAGACACGAGAGAAGTGCCTCTCGAAGACTGCAGGAATCTCCTGCGGTGTCTCGATCACGAAGACGTCCTCCATCTGGCGCAGCCTATCCACGTGCTCTGCATCTTCTCGTCTTATGCGCAGCTTCATCTCGCTGCCGTCGGGGAGGATGGTGGTGATGATCCCTGGCTTGTAGTCGCAGGGCATTATGTACGTCGGGACGAAAGCCTTCTGGGACATGATGGCGGCGTTGGAGAGCAGGGAGTCCGCCAGTCCAAGAGCTATTTTGGCCACGGTGTTGGATGTAGTGGGAGCAAGCAGCAGGAACTCATAGCGCCTGACCTGCAGCTGGCCGGCCAGGAAGGGAGAGTTGGCGTTGATCTCCACCCATACCTTGTCGAAGTTCTTCTCCAGGATGTTGAAGAGCTTATAGTACTTGATGACCTGCTCTCCCGCCTTGGAGACGAAGACCCGCACATCCAAGACGTCATCGTATGCTTTCTGCAGCTGTGTCATGACCTCGACTGTCTCCACAATGCGGTCGCCACTGCCGGTAATGCCCCAGGCGATCTTCCTCTTTGCACCAACCTTCGCCATTGACACCAATTTTAGCCTTGTCAGGATAATTATTTTTCCTTGCTGTCCACCTTCTCCAGCCACTGCAGCGCTTCAGCAAACCTGCGCACCGTTTTTCCTAGGCTCCTCAATCCTTCTTCATCCTTTTTTGCATCCTCCAGGGTATCCTTGGACCAGATGGTAACGCCCAGGTTGGCGCCGAAGAAGCCGCCGCTCACCGGAATCATGCCGTTAAGTATGTAGAAAGAATGGATCTGCTGGAGGGCCAGCTCCTGGCCGCCCATGCGGTCGCCGCCTATGGCGATGGCCATGCCGGGCTTTTGGCGCAGCACCTTGGGATCTGCAGCCAGGGAGGCCCTGGTCCGGTCTATTACCATCTTGGTCTGGGCACTCATGCTGCCGTTGTAGACGGGAGTGGCGATGACAAATCCTCGGGCCTCCTGGATGAGAGGGTAGAGCTGGTGCATGTCGTCCTTGATAACGCATCTTGCGTTTTTCAGGCAAAAGTCGCAGTGTTTGCAGGGGCTGATGCTCTTGCCGCGAACGCTGAACTGCTCTGTCTGGAAGCCCTTCTCCTCCAGCATCTTCAGGGCCTCGCCTAAAATGTACTCAGTGGCCATCTTGCGCGGGCTGCCGGATATGCCGAGTATCATGATGATCTCTTGGGGCCGCAAATATTTCAGATTTGCTAAAAAAGGAGAATTCTTCCAAAAAAAGCAAAATTAGAGGGCTTCCTGCTCCGCCAGGCGCTGCCGGATCATCTCCTCCACGTCCCCAGGCACCACACCGAAGACCTCGCAGAGGATCTCTTTGGCCGTCTCCAGCTCCATGGCCTTCAGGTCGATCCCGTATCTGGGAAACTCCCGATGCTCCGCCCTTGGCCTCTTCTGCCAAGGCCTCTTGAGACGCTCCAGAACTCCCGCCATGGCAGCAACTAGTACGTGTAAGAATAAATACTTTTCTAAGGAAAATGATAACAGTAAATCATTTTTTGGATTAAAGAAAGTATGTATAAGATACAAAAGATCGGCTACAAATGGTCCCATAAATGAGCTTAAATAAATTAGATGAGGACTATGAGGAGAAAAAGAAGAGGCACGTGGAGCGAAAGTAATTAATTTTTATGAAAAGGTCTGCGCAAGGGCAAAAGGGAGCATCTAAATTCCCTGCATCTTCAAGGCAGCCTCTTCCACCTGGTCAATCGCCCTGCCGAGCCTGCCGTAGCTCAATACCACCATTCCCGCCGCCGAGCCCCCACATGCCAGCATCTGGCACAGCTCGCCATCGAAGGCCTCCGAGCGGATGTGCCGCTTCTTGAGGTACTCGTGACCCCACGGCCCTGCCACCAGCCACTTGTCCAGCGGATCGGAGGCGGCGCGGTAATGCTGCAGCATTGCTTTTCCAGGCTCCGGCATGCCGTCGAAGACCTTCTGCAGCGCCTCTGCCTTCCTCTGCTCGTCTTGCTTGCTGGCGCTCTTGGGACGCCAGACCAGGCGCTCCAGCGCTTGGACCATTGCGGCGTCAAGGTTGAGGCGGGCAAAGCGCAGCGAGTTCTTCAGGGTGGCCTGGAAGCTCTTAACCCTGGCCTGCACCGCCTGGCTGATCTTCCCTGGATCGCCAGCATCTTTCTTCTTCAGGTCCGCCAGATCAGTGCGGCAGGCATTCCAGCTCTTCGCGACGGATTCCACATAAACTGAAACCTTGTAGAGCTTCTCCGAGAACTCGCCCTGACTGAGGGGTGCTAGGATGCTCCGCACGGTTTCGATGGATCTACGCAAGTCCACATCTTCCATGGATCGCCGCCTCTACCAGAGGAGCCTTGCTGGAATATTTTGCCCCGCCAGCAGCGCACTCGTGTCCTCTGAGCGGCGCGTCACCTCTGCCTCGCCTGCAAAGACGAGAACCTCCGCTGGCCGGGGCTGACCGTTGTACTGCGAGGCCATGGAAAAGCCGTAGGCTCCGGCGTCTAAAAAGGCAAGCACATCGCCCCTCTCCAACAGCGGCAACCGCCTCTCCTTGGCCAGGATATCCCCCGTCTCGCAGATCGGCCCGACCACGGTGTAGGTCTCTTCCGCATCCTTTCCCGCCTTGTTGGCGACGATGACGTGGTGATAGGAGTCGTAGAGCATGGGCCGCGCCAGGACGTTGAAGCCTGCGTCCACAGCCACGAAGTTCACATGCGTCCTCTTGACAACGTTAACGCTCGTGAGCATGATAGTAGTATCCGCCACAATGCTCCGGCCCGGCTCCAGGATCAATTTCGGCTTTATGCCCAGTTCACGACAGCGTTCTTGAAACACCGGCAGGATGCCTTCCGCCAGATCCGCGGGCGTGGGTGCCGGATTATCGGGATGGTACTGGATGCCCAGGCCCCCGCCCAGGTCGATCGTCTTGATCGCCCCTCCGGCGTTCACCACATCCTTGGCGATGTCCATCATCTTCCTCGTCGCCTCGACGAAGGGCGAGATGTCCAAAATTTGAGAGCCGATGTGGCAGTGCAGGCCCACGGGCTTTATGCCTGCCAGATCCATGGCTCTGCTGTAGGTCTCTGACACCTGCTCCGCCGGTATGCCGAACTTGGAGGTCCGAAGGCCCGTGGCGATCTTGGGGTGGGTCTTGGGAGATATGTCCGGGTTCACCCGGAAAAGGATCTCCGCATCTTTGCCTGCCGCCTGGGCCGTTTTGGCCAGGTGCTCCAGCTCCTCGCGAGAGTCCACAGACATCCGAACGCCCGCCTCCAGGGCCGTCCTGTGGTCTCTTTCGCTCTTGGAGTTGCCGTTGTAGAGGATCTTCTCCTTTGGTATGCCCGCCAGCCGGGCGATCACGATCTCACCACCGGAGAAGACGTCCGCCCCCATGCCCTCCTGGGCGGCGATGCGAAGAACCGTGAGGTTGCCATTGGCCTTCACGGCGAAGTACTTGTCCGCCTCGGGAAAGGCCCGGTGGTAGGCGCGGATGTTTTCACGCAATCTGCTTTCCGAGGTGACGTAAAGGGGCGTGCCAAGTTGCTTCGCCAAAAAAAAGCAGTCTCTGCCCTCCAGGAAGAGATGATCATTGCGAGCTGCAAAGTGCGATTTGGGTCCGAACATGCTTTGATCTTGGGCGGAGCTTTACAAAATCTTTTCCTTAAGCTTGGAAGTCTCGATCCCCGCCTGCTCCAGGAACTTGAGGGCCGTCTCGTCAGGATAGCTCTGCTGGTAAACCACCTTCTTCACCTGGGCATTGATCATCATCTTGGCGCAGAGGATGCAGGGCTGATGAGTGCAGTAGAGGGTGGCTCCCTCGATGCTGATGCCGTGCAGCGCCGCCTGGATGATGGCGTTCTGCTCCGCATGGACGGCGCGGCAGAGCTCGTGGCGCGTGCCGCTGGCCACGCCCTCGCGAGCACAGCCTGAGACGTCGCAGTGGTCGAGGCCAGAGGGCGCGCCGTTGTAGCCCGTGGTGAGAATTCGCTTATTCTTTACGAAGAGGGCTCCCACCTGGTTATGCAGGCAGGTGGAGCGCTTGGCTACCACCAAGGCTATCTCCATGAAGTAATCGTCAACGGAAGGGCGCTCGGTCTTTTTCATCCTAAATTCCCAAACGATCTTCGGCTTAAAAAGCCATTCGCCGGTCAGGGCAAGATTAATATTTGTCTCCCTACCCGATTCTGGGTTATGTCTATTCATTGGGCTGACGTCATCGCCCAAAAGCTGGAGAACAGCGGCCCTCATACCATAGCCACGGGCATTACGCCCTCCGGGCCGGTCCACATAGGAAACATGCGCGAGGTCATGACCGCAGAAGCGGTCTTTCGCGCGCTGCTGGACCGGGGAGTGGAGGCCCGTCTGATTTATATCGCCGATACCTACGATCGCCTGCGCCGACTCTATCCTTTTCTGCCGGAGAGCTTTGGCGAGCATATCGGCAAGCCCCTCTCAGAGATTCCCTGCCCAACGGGATGCTGCGGCAGCTACGCCGACCACTTCCTGAACCCATTCCTGAAGAGCATGGAGCGGCTGGGCATAAAACCCGAGGTCTTTCGGGCGGATGTGCTCTACAAGGAAGGAAGGTATGTCGAGGCCATCAAGATAGCTCTGCAGAGACGCGATGACATCGCACGCATCCTCAAGGAGGTCTCCGGCCGGGACATGCCCGCAGGCTGGAGCCCCTTTGATGCCATCTGCCAGTGCTGCGGCCGGACGAACACCACGAAGGTTGCCGGCTTCGATATCGAAAAGGAGACCGTGGACTACGAATGCCAGTGCGGTGCCAGGGGCACAGTATCCATGCGCGGCGGCGGAAAGCTGGTCTGGCGAGTGGACTGGCCGGCTCGCTGGCCCATCTTCGAAGTCACCGTCGAGCCCTTCGGCAAGGATCACGCCACGGCGGGAGGCTCTTACGACACAGGAAAAAAAATCAGTGAGAAGATCTATGGCTATCCTGCTCCTTTCCCCATAGTCTATGAGTGGATTCACCTCAAAGGTGTGGGTGCCATGCACAGCTCCACGGGGATAGTAGTAACCATTCAGGAGATGCTGGACGTCGTGCCGCCGGAGGTCTTGCGCTATTTGATCATACGAAACAAGCCTGAGAAGCACATCGAGTTCGATCCGGCGCTGCCGCTGCTCAGCCTGGTGGACGAGTACGACCAGAGAAAGGGCGATGCTCGGGCCATGGAGCTCTCTTCCATCGGCAAGAGCGGTCCCTTCGAGATACCCTTCCGGCACATGGTCACGGCGGTGCAGATCGCTCACGGCGACGATGAGAACCTCTTCCTAGCCCTGCAAAGATCCGGCTACGACATCTCCCGGCGCGAGGAGATCCTGGGGCGGGCGCGCAACGTGGAGAAGTGGCTGGACAGGTATGCGCCCGCTTACGTCAAGTTCCAGGTGCAGGAGACTCTTCCCTCCGCGGTGAACAACGTCGCTCCCCAGGAGCGCCTGGCCCTGGGCATCCTGGCAGAGAGAATCGACGACAAGACTGCAGCCGAGATTCACGAGCAGGTTTATGCCGTGGCCAAGGAGCTTGACCTCGACTCCAAGAAGTTCTTCCAGGCCATTTACCTGGCCTTCCTGGGCGACCGACAGGGGCCGAAAGCGGGATGGTTCCTGGCCAGCCTGGAGAGGGAGTTCGTGAAGGCCAGGCTGAAAGAGGCGGCAGCTCAAGGATAGCATGAAGCATAGGATCTATCTCTCCGGCCCGCTCTTTTCCCAAGCAGAGATCGCCTGGGGCGGCCGTGTCAAGGCGCTTCTGGAGGATTTAAATAACGTTAAAATCCTGTGGCCCCACGAGATCGCCTCCGGCTCAGTGGAGCAGGTCTTCTCGGCCAACCTGAAGGCCATGAACGAGTGCGATCTCATGGTGGCCATCCTGGACGGCCCCCAGGTGGACGACGGCACCGCCTGGGAGGTCGGATACTTCTTCTCACAAGGAAAAAGGATAATTGGGATAAGGACAGACTTTCGGCGCGCCGGCGAGGCTGAAAAGTCAAAGGTCAACCTCATGGTGGAGTGCTCTTGCCTGGCCGTGGCAACCAACCCAGCCCAGCTCATCTCGGAACTGAAGAGGCTTTTAGATTGATCTCGCCCGTCTTTGGGGCTCCTCTGCTCCTCGTGGAGGGCCAAGAGCGAGTCTTGGTGGCTGCCGATCTTCACCTGGGCCTGGAGTATGAGCTGTGGCTTTGCGGCGTCTCCATTCCCAGCCAGACCAAGAGGATCTTGGAGCGGCTGCAAGACCATATTGCCAAGATGAAGCCTGACCGGCTTTTGCTTTTGGGGGACGTGAAGCACAACGTTCCCAGGACGAGCTGGCAGGAAAAAAGAGAAGTACCTGACTTTCTTAGCGAGCTTTCAGGACAGGTCAGGGTGGATATCATCCCGGGAAATCACGACAGCAACCTCGCGGATATGGCCCCCATGGGAGTAAGGATGCGGCCCTCCTCAGGCTTCGTTCTGGATGGCGTGGGCTACTTTCACGGCCACACCTGGCCGGATGAAGAGATCATGCGCGCTGATCTGCTGGTAGCCGCGCACCTGCACCCTGCCCTGAGGCTGAAGGACCCCCTGGGCTGTTCCTTGACCCGCCCCATCTGGGCCAGAGCCCCCCTTTTGCCCGAGGCTATGCAAAAGCAGTACGGTTTTGCTCATGAGGCGGAGATCATCATCGCGCCTGCCTTCAACGATCTCTGTGGTGGCCTGCCTCTGAACGAGCCTTGCGTGGAGCCGCGAGGCCCCCTCCTCACCCTGGCTGATTTGGACCGCACGCGCGTGTACCTCCTGGACGGCACCGACTTAGGCCTGCTGCAGGAGATAAAGGCGGCTCAGAAGAGACAGGCCGGGCAGTAAGAGTTATTACCTTGGGGCGAAAGGCTTCCAGGAAGAAGGCGATCTGGAGTGAACGAGAGAGAGCGGCTCCTGGAATTGCTGGAGAGCAAGGCCCTGGAGATAAGAAAGGTCACCCTGTCCTCAGGCAGGACCAGCGACTATTACCTGGACTGCAAGCGCGTTACTTTAAGTCCGGAGGGAGCCTATCTCACAGCCAAGCTGATGCTGGAGATGATACGTCCGGAGGTCTTTGCCGTAGGCGGTCTCACCCTGGGCGCTGACCCCATTGTATCGTCCATAGCCGTCTTGAGCCATATTCAGGGCAGGGACCTGTCGGCTCTGATCGTGAGAAAGGAGCCCAAGAAGCATGGCACCATGAGCTTTGTGGAAGGGCCCAGGCTGGAAAAGGGCGCAAGAGTTGCCGTGGTGGAGGACGTGGTCACCTCGGGTGCCTCCCTCCTCAGAGCCATCGAGCGCATCGCTGCCGCGGGCTACCAGCCTGTGCAAGCATTGACCCTCCTGGACCGACAGGAAGGGGGGAAGGAGGCCATCGAAGAGAGAGGATTCATGCTGCAAGCTCTATTCTCTAGAGATGATTTAAATATAAATGTTGCCTGGCGCTAATACCCTAGTTTTTAGTTCATTGGCAGGAGATCCGCAGCCTTGCTCAGGAGGAATCACCCCCCACCACGGGGAGTTGCCTTGCCAGAACTCACATCGCCAGGGATCGCTCCGCCGGGATTCTCCCCGCTAATAGCTGGTCCCCTGGGCATAAGCTGTGGCTGGGGTTCTGGCATTGCCTCGCCAATGGCCGTGAAAGGCGTTTCCAGTCTCAGATTGCGCAAGGTTCCTTCTTCGGAATAGGTAATCTGAGAGGCGATCCAATATGTTCCGCTCTGCTCTGCCCGGATGGGATAGCCTATGGGCTCGGTCACTCCAGGGCGAAGGTCTGCGCTCAAACCTCCAAAGTAGTCCAATACTATGCCGGAAGGAGGGTTGGGCGTGACCACAGCCTGCGTGGAATTGGCTCCGTTGTAGGTCAGCATTACGGTCACCATCACCGTCTCTCCAACCGCCGCCTGAGAGGGATTCACCTGCTGTCTGGCGGTCAGTTCTGCCGTCGCTGGCCCACTGGCGATCCACACCCCCAATAGCAGAAGAATGGGCACTAATCCCAAATGCTTCATCGGCTCCTTATTCTTAACCGGCGAGATTTAAAGATACCTGTCATATTGGATTGATATGAGATCGCAACGGTGCACTAAGCCGTTGCTTTGATCCGTGGGACAGGTCTTCTCACAAAACTCTAGCGCACCAAACATAAAATACTTATCTGGTTTGGAGATATGGTCTTTGTGATGGACGTCTCTTTCTCTGCCTGGCGGCACTCTCGCGAAGAGAGCTTGCAGCTCAAAGGAGAGAGCTTTTCCTTTCTCTTCGATAGGCGCTACACCAATAGGCTCAACAGGATGAGCCGCGTCTTCTTCGAGGCTTATGTCGTCGCCACCAAAGAGCTGGCCGCGCAGGAGGACCGCTTTCCAAGCCTCAGCGAGATAGATGCCAAGATGGAGAGTGGAGCCGTTTATGCCTTCAAGGACAGGCTGACGAAGAACACCGAGTTCTTTGAAGAGGTCAAGATCTCCGGTGTCTCCTACCTGGTTCCGCGCGCTTTGAAGTTCGTCGACGCCATGGGCATCTACACCGACCTGATCCTGAACTTCGAGGAGGGAATGGTGGTGATGCCCACCAGAAGAAAGACGCCTGCGCCTCCTGAGTCCATGCCTGCGTCCCTGGAAGGGAACGATGAGCCAGAGAGCCTTGAGCCGGAATATGCGGCTCCAGAGATAGAACCTGGACCTCATCCACCGCATACTCCGGAGACCTTGGCAAAGATGAAGGAGCCTGCTGCGTCGCCTGTTGTGGCGATGCCATTGCCAGAGCCTGCAAAGGCAAAGGTGAACGCTGCTTCCACGCAAAAAGAGCCCGTGAAGCCACCCGCCCCAGAGAGAAAGATGACATTGCGACCTGTGGCCGTTGCCCTGCTGATCGCAGCCATTCTGCTGGCGGCCGCCGCCATAATATTCTTGACCCCTGGCACTCCAATCCTGGTCGAGTATTCTGCCTACCTCTCCAACTCCAGCAATGATAGCTATCTCGGCCTGGACATCAACAATCGCCAGGGGATGTCCAATGATATGGAGATGGTGCTTCCACAGAACATAGACCAGAGCATAAGTGCGCGAGGTGGCACAGTGACCATCTCGCATGCGAATAATACCCTGGTGCGAATGAACTCCAGCAGTGATGCCAGCGTGAGGATATACTTACAGGGCAACTGGACAACAGTTCCCATCAGCCTCAACCTTGCCGCACCAAAGGGATACGAGACCAGCCTTGAAGTTCATGGCCACGACTACTTCGTCACGCGCAAGAACGACACTCTCGTCCTGATGTTCAACCTGACTCAGGAAGGCGTCAGCTTTGAGCAGAGCTACATCCAGAAACGCTAGCCTGGCGGTAAGGGCAAAGAGAGCGGACGCAGAAGCTACTTTAAAGAGAGTCATCTCCTTCGGCCTTCTTGACCGGAGCCGCAAGGTTCGGGAGAAGGGAAGCTATGTAGAAATCCCTGTCAGAGAGCCCCTCTCCGGCTGCGAGGTCATCCCTCAGGAAGAGCCAGAATACTACCGGAGGACGCCGAATCTTGCCGAGGCCCTGCAGGGTGAACTGCCCCCGGAGGCCATCCTTCATCTTCCCCGCGGCTGGTACATCCTGGGAGATATAATAGTAGTAAAGATCCACCCGGCCCTGGCACCATTTCAAACCCTTATTGGCCAGGCTCTCCTTGCTTTTTATCCCCGCTGCCGGACGGTCTTGCGCGACTTTGGCATCGAGGGCCAGCTTCGAGAGCCGAAGCGCGAGACGATCGCCGGGATCAAGACCGAGACTGTCCACCGGGAGAATGGGGTTCTCTTCCGGCTCGATGCCCGGAAGGTGATGTTCTCCGCAGGCAACCTGAAAGAGCGCATGCGCATGAGCCTCTTGGGAAAGGACGAATTCGTGGTGGACATGTTTGCCGGGATAGGCTACTTCTCCCTGCCCATGGCCGTTCATTCCCGGCCTCGTAAGATCATGGCCATCGAGCTGAACCCGAACGCTTACCATTATCTATGCCAGAACATCCACCTCAACCATGTGGAGAGGATCGTGGAGCCCATCTTTGGCGATTGTGCGAAAGAGACGCCGCAGGGCATAGCGGACAGAGTAATAATGGGCATGGTCCAGGTCACGGACAGATATCTGCAGAAGGCAATCCTGTCCTTGCGGCCGGGGGGAATGCTGCATTACCACCAGACCGTTCCCTCCTGGAAGTATCCTGCTGCAGCTGCAAAAGACGTCATCGACGCGGCCGCAGCCTTGGGCCGCAATGCGGAGATCCTGCAGTGCATCAAGGTCAAGAAGTACTCGCCGGGAGTGGTTCATGCCGTGGTAGACGCTTCAATCGACAGGATTTTTTAGTCTGAGAGGCATTATTGGACGTTATGAATGTCTTCTGGTTTGGACATTCCTGCTTTTTTCTGAAGGGAGCAAGAGGTCCCTCTCTGCTCCTGGATCCCTTCCATCCGGAGGAGGTCGGCTATCCCTTGCCAAAGGTGGAGGCGGACATCGTAGTAGTAAGCCATGACCACCAGGATCACAATAATGCAGAAGCCGTAGGCGGCCACCCGCTGCTTATCAAAGGACCGGGCCGGCACACTGCCTTGGGCCTGGAGTTTTTGGGCGTGCCATCCTACCATGACGAGGATGGCGGGCGGCTGCGGGGCAAAAACACCATCTTCTGCTTCACTGTGGACGGAATAAGGGTCTGTCACCTGGGGGATCTGGGCCATCCTCTGAGCCAGGCCCAGGTCGGTGCCATCGGCCCCGTGGATCTGCTCTTCCTGCCCGTGGGCGGAATATACACCATCGACGCCCTAGGAGCAGATAAGGTGATGAAACAGTTGCGTCCAGCCGTGGCTGTGCCCATGCACTACCAGACTCGTGCTCTGAGCTTCGAGCTTGAGCCCGTGGACGAATTCCTCAAAGGCCGAGAGGTGCTAGGCCCCCTAGAGAGCCTGGAATTGAAAAAAGAGGATCTGGGCAAAAGATGCAAAGTGGTGCTTCTCAGCTGCCCCGAAGCGGAAAGGGCGGCGGATCGATAGATTAATAACCACCTGTTGCAAGGTTAAGGGCAAAGCCCGGTAGTGTAGCGGTCAATCACAGGAGGCTCTGGACCTCCCTACCTAGGTTCGAATCCTGGCCGGGCTACTTTTCCGTTTTCATCATATCCTTTGATGGGCCAAGGTTCAGGGCTCGATTCGATCCCTTCTCAGCTGGTCTAGAGCCTCGCGATTGAGCCGAATCTCGGCCAGCTGGATGGCACCCATGGTGGAGATCATCTTGGTCATCATATCTGAAACGGCCTGGCCGAGGCTCTCTTCCCGACTGGACAGCGCCAGGGACATCGCGCATCCCAGATTATATGCGGTCCAGCTCGCATAGGTGAAATGAACCATCAGGTCCTCCAGGCCACCTTCAATCCACGGTCCTTCCGAGTCGGGCCAGATGACCCTGGACCGGATATCCTTTAGGCTACGGATCTCCGCCTCAAATTGAACTATACCTTCCTCCATAGGGATTCACATCCGGGTTACGTTGTTCGTTGCTTCTTCGCACCTGAAGATTGCCGTGTTCACCAATATGTATCTGATCCCATGCCCCTTTGATGGGTATATAAATGCCAAGCTTTTAGGACTCTACAGTTTCGGGACTCTACACTATCAATAACGACCAGAAATCTTTATAAATCGATATAGTAAAAAGGGTAGTACACTAGACGGAGATCTGCCTTTCATGCCCACTCAAACTCCAGAAGAAGCTGCGGTATTTGTAAAAAGATGGATGGATGACCGCAAACTCTTTAATAAGGACTCAAGTAATGATACAGTTTACTTCTCGTATGATGGTACATGTACTACAGGAGTCAACATCTCTATACAACAGCCAAAAGATGTTGTGCGGACAGTGGGAGTAACCGCAAAGATGTTGATTCCGCCTCATGCCTTAAAAATACTTAGTGATCTTGATCAAGCAAAACGTGGTGAGTTTTTCAGAATCCTCAGCCGAAATCTCATGTTTGTTTCTCCTTCTTTTGCAATTGGTCCTACTATGGAAAAACCAGAATGGCTATTTTTCATAAAGGAGATATCATATGATGAACTCACTGAGGGTCGGCTCATTGAGAATGTAGATCTAGTGAATCGTGCTGTGCTTTGGGCAGCATCGATATTTTTCGAACAATTTGGATTCGGAGAACCCGAAAAGGAGTGAATATCATGCTTAGCACATTTGCTATTCCGATGAAAGGCTATGATCAACTCATTATAAGGCAACAAAAAAGTAGCGAAGTTCCTAGAAGCGGGGGGATTTGTTCTGTAGAGGTGACACGCTATCGTTCGACTCAAGAAGATTACCCTAACTCGCGTCGTAGGGTCTTCAATAAGCCTCCTCCTTCTACTCCCGTTGCCGTCACAGACATAACTGAAGATATGATGAAAAGAGGGCGAGCTTTAGCTGCATTACCTAATGAAAGTTTTATCATCGCGACAGATCTAAATAAAAATAGGGAAGATATTATGTCAATGGACCCCACGAACCGCTCCGAAACACAAGCAATTCTAGATGATAGTGACATCATGAGTGCGCTTAAGCGAGCGGATCGCCAATATAAGGAAGGTAGGGCAAAATCATTGCGCGATCTTATAAAGGATCTGGGGTTCGAAGTGGATGCCCTACGTGATTAAAAACTCTGATGATGTAGATTCATATATACGATCACAAAAACCAGATCGTCAGAAGGTTATTCTCTCTCACCTTATACGGATGGAGAATAATCCCTTTCGCCAAGCCGAAAAGCTAGAACCGCCGCTTGACAGACTTTACAAAGTTCGGATTGGTGAGGATAGAGTTCTTTTTAGTATTCGGGGGCACGAGGAGATTTATTTAGAATACATGGATGACAGAAAAGTCGTCTATAAAAAAGCTAGAAGGATGGAGAGAAAAGTTAAGGTTATCAAGTGATGATTAAACCGCGGTTTGAATCCATCAAATACGAGTACTTAACCTTAGCAGCCAGCAACAAGATTTAAATATCATTTCGATGTACTTTTCTATACATCATAGTATTAAGTCGTACATTAGGCCGGTGATTCTTTGAGCTATCAAATCTGTGACGCAGACAAGACCAAGTTCGGAAGGTACGGCGGACGCTTTGTGCCCGAGATCCTGATGCAGCCCATCATCGAGGTGACCGAAGCCTACGAGCGCCTCAGGAAGAGCGATGAGTTCAGAGCAACCCTGGCAGGTCTTCTGAAGAACTTCGCGGGAAGGCCGACGCCTCTGTATCATGCCAAAAATTTGAGCAAAGAGCTGGGACGGAAAATCTACCTGAAACGAGAGGATCTGGTGCATGGCGGAGCGCACAAGCTCAACAACACTCTTGGCCAGGCCTTGGTGGCCAAGCAGATGGGCAAGACCCGGCTCATCGCCGAGACGGGCGCAGGACAGCACGGCGTGGCCACGGCTATCGTGGGGGCCAATCTGGGCTTTGAGACCCAGGTCTACATGGGCGAGGTGGATATCGAGCGCCAGAAGATGAACGTCTATCGCATGGAGCTTCTTGGTGCCCAGGTCATCCCTGTCCGCTCCGGATCTCGCACCCTGAAAGATGCCATCAACGAGGCTTTTCGAGATTGGGCGGCGAGTTTCGAGCACACGTACTACCTTTTTGGAACAGCCGCCGGGCCGCACCCTTATCCTTCCATGGTCAGGGACTTTCAGAGCGTGATCGGCCTTGAGGCTAGAGCGCAGATCATGGAGGCGGAGGGCCGCCTGCCTGACTCGATCGCCGCCTGCGTGGGCGGCGGCAGCAACGCCATGGGCATCTTCGCGCCCTTCCTGAAGGACAACGTCAGGCTCATCGCCGTGGAGGCTGGCGGTCGGGGCCTGGGCAGAACGGATAAGACTGCGGACAACGGGGCATCTTTAGGCTGCGGCACGGACGGCGTGCTGCACGGCGCATTGACCAAGATCCTGCAGGACCCCTTCGGCCAGATCCTGGAGTCCTACTCTCTGGCTGCAGGTCTGGATTATCCCGGTGTGGGCCCGGAGCTGGCTTTCTTGAAAGAAACGGGTCGCGTCCTGCCCAAGATGGCGGACGACAAGACCGCTTTGCAAGGCTTCCGGCAGCTTTCCCGGCTGGAGGGCATAATTCCGGCTCTGGAGTCGGCGCACGCCGTGGGCTATGCTCTGCAAGAGCCCGAAGCTCTAGGCGAGCTGGCCATCATAAACATCTCCGGCCGGGGAGACAAAGATCTGGCAACGGTGATGGAATATGAGAATATCTGAGGCCTTTCAGGCGAAGCCCCTGCTCATCGTCTACATCTGCGCCGGAGACCCGTCCCCTGCGGCCACGCCCGATCTGGTAGAAAGGCTGGCGCGGGCCGGGGCGGACATCATCGAGCTGGGGCTGCCCCATTCCGACCCCGTGGCCGACGGTCCTACCATCCAGGCGGCGGCGCAAAGAGCGATTGCCGCGGGCATGAACACGGACGTCTACTTCCTTGTCGCCTCCGAGGCGGACGTGAATATCCCCAAGGTCTTCATGGGCTACTACAACATGATCTTTGCTCGCGGCCTGGACAAATTTGCGGCAGACTGCGCCCGCAGCGGCGTAAGCGGCATGATCGTGCCCGACCTGCCGCCAGAGGAGGCCGGTCCGCTGCAGGAGGCATGCCTGCGGCATGGAGTGGACCTGATCTTTCTGGCAGCGCCCAACACCCCTCCGGCGCGGCTGGAGATGATTCAAAAGGAGACCTCAGGATTTCTCTATCTCGTGGCTCGCGCTGGCGTGACGGGCGCGAGGAGCGATATTCTTCAGGATACCAGAGATCTCATCGCCCGCGTGCCAGACGGTGTGCCGAAGGCGGTGGGCTTTGGCATCTCCACGCCGGAGCAGGCGGCGGAGGTCATCCGCGCCGGAGCGGATGCGGTCATCGTGGGTTCAGCCTGCGTGGACCTGATCGCCAGGGGCGAGATCGAGCGGCTGGAGCAGCTGGTCCAGGAGATGAAGGCGGCCATCAAGGCCGCAAAGAAGAGCAAAGCTCCAATAGTCTGCTAAAACATTCTCCTCGCATGGACGAAGGGCAGAAGAGGTTTGTGGAAAAGACGGCGGCAGATCTTCGAGCTGGCTGCATTGTGACCATCGTCGCCTTCGGAGACTCCATCACCGCCGGCTTCGCTGTGCGGCGCGGTTTTCCCTCTTTCTGGAAGGAGAGGCTAGCGCAGAAGTATCCTGATGCCAGAATCGAGCTGATAAACTCCGGCGCCTCCGGAGACACGACGCAAGACGGTCTGGCCCGGTTGGATTGGGCCGTGCTCTCCTACGAGCCGATTCTCGTCACCATCAACTTCGGGATCAATGACTGCGTCCTTGGTTTGGGCTTGGATGAGTTCGAGATGAATCTTGTCGAGATGGTTCGCCGCATTCGAGCGGGCCCTGCATCGGCGATCTTATTACTATCATCTCAACCGCTGGAGACGCCGCCCTACGACAAGCTGGTCCTGGATTACTATCAGGCCATCGAGCAAGTTGCTGCGCAAATGGATGTTGGGTTTGTGGATGTTTATAGTGCGTGGATGGAGCGTGTGCATCATGGGACGCCCCTGGGCTCGCTGATCTTGCCGGGCCTGGACCATCCCAATGAGGCTGGGTATAGGATCATCGCCGAGGAGCTGATGAGACTGTTTTAGCCACAACTCATCTGCGGTCTTACTCATAGGGCGTGCCAGTGTAGCCGCACATTCCGACTCTGGGAGAGTTGACCACGGGCAGGAGCATATCCTCTCCGCACTCGTGCTTTCCAGCACACTCCTCGCAGACCCAACCGGTGCCCTCGTAGATGCACTGGCAGCAAACCGCGGTGGCTGGTTTGCCGCAGCTCTGGCATCTGATATCGGGTGGATCATTCCTGGCCAGGACCATGACGCTCTTGCCTCGCGCTAAGCCCTCCCGGGAAGACAACACTTTAAGCGATAGCTCCGTTGAGGTTCCAAAGTCGTAGATGTGCTCGAACTTCGTCCCCGGAGCGATGGCCTTTCTGAGGGCGATTCTCATGCTCCTGTCGCCTGGCTCTATCTTTTCTGAGATGAATGTGCGGCCTTCGATCTCGAAGCTGCTGAGATGGCCGCAGCACTCCAACCAAGTCTCCCGCAGAAAGTCGTCCAGATCCTTCAGAGTCGCGTTCTCCGGGATCTCGATGTGCATCCAGTACATCGGTTGATACAGGCCCTGCACCTGTAGATGGAAGATCGTCCTTCTGGCGCTGCCCTTGGCGGCCAGCTCATCGTTCCCTTCGGCCCTGGCGTTGCAGGCCTTCAAATGCCTGGCCATGGCCACCTTGGCGATGCTTCCTCCACAGAAGCTGCATTTTCCTTTCGAACTCTGTCTGGTCATTGGCATCTCTTCAGATCTTATCACAGCAAAGATATAAGACCTTTACAAGAGCCGATAATACCACATCATGAAACCTGAGAAGATCCTGGAGGTCTGTCCCGTCTGCGGCAGTGCTGATCTATATTACGAGGCCGGAGGCTACATCGGCAAGATATACCACTGCAAGAACTGCGATTACGTAGGGGCTCTGATCGTGGAGGCGGACGAGGAGATGGCCAGGGCGATTAGAGAGGATTATGAACAGAAACGGCGGGCAGTGTAAAAATGCCCAGCAGTCTGTCCTGTCTGCGTCAGCTCGATCTTTATTACGAATCAAGCTGATAAACTGAAAATAGCTCCACCACCGCAAGAAACGCAGCCGCTTTGGTCTCTTGGTCGCGGGGGAAGGAGATCTGGATCAAGGGTATGATGAAGGATCAGGGGCAAAAGAGTAAGCTCATCGCGGGGAGACGACGAAGTTTTTTTTATACTTAAATCACCATTATCCATGAAGGAAACGGCTCAGCCTTTGGGGCAGGAGCCACGAATGGAGAGTGGGGATGTGAAACCAATTATCCTATTAATGCTGATATTAATAGCGATGTGCCAGGGGCTGATCGCCCCAGCGTGTGCAGACGGAATAATAATCATCGATCCGCCTCCCGGTGTGGACGTGCGCCTGGATCAGGCATTGGCCATCAAGTACCATCACGTGGACGTCAATATCAAGGACCAGGTGGCCACCACCCGCGTGGATCAGGTCTTCATCAACGATAATCCCTGGGAAGCGGAGGGAACTTACATCTTTCCTCTGCCCGAGGGCGCAGCTGTAAGCGACTTCGTGATGTGGGTGGACGGAAAGCCCGTGCGGGGCGAGATCCTGGAGGCCGACCAAGCCCGGGCCATCTACAATGATATCGTGCAGCGCATGAAGGATCCGGCGCTGCTGGAGTACGTAGGTAGAAGAGCGCTCAAAGCATCAATATTTCCAATTCCCTCCGGCGGCGAGCGCAGGATCGAGCTGGAGTACAGTCAGGTCTTGCCTGTGGACAAGGGACTGGTGCACTATGTTTATCCGCTGAGCACGGAAAAGTTCTCCGCGAGGCCGCTGCAGGAGCTGGTCATAAAGGCCGATGTGGAGTCGAAGGAGGCACTCAAGGCCGTTTACTCTCCCAGCCACGACGTCTCAGTGGACCGGAGGGACGACTACCATGCCGTCCTGGGACTGGAGGAGTCATCAGTCCTGCCGGACAAGGACTTTGAGCTGTACTACACCGTCAGCCCTGAAAAGGTGGGCCTAAACCTTTTGAGCTACAAAGAGAAAGACCAGGACGGCTTTTTCCTGCTGCTGGCCGCACCGAATGTGCAGATCAACGAGAGCGAGATTGTGGCTAAGGATGTGATCCTGGTACTGGACACATCAGGCAGCATGGACGGGGAGAAGCTGGAGCAGGCCAAACAGGCGGCCAGATACATTCTAAAGCATTTGCACGACGAAGACCGCTTTGGCTTAGTATCCTTCAGCACCACGACCAAGGCATTCCGCTCGGAGCTTGCGCCTGCCTCTCAGGCTGGCCAGGGCGAGGATTTCATAGCCCGGCTGGAGGCGATGGGATCGACGGATATCAACAGAGCCCTGCTTGAGGCTCTGGATCTGGCAGATAAAGATCGTCCCACGACCCTGATTTTCCTCACGGACGGCCTGGCCACGGAGGGTGTGCAGGATACGCAAGCCATCCTCAGCAATGTACAGGATGCCGCTCCCAAGAGCGTGCGCATCTTCAGCTTCGGAGTGGGCGACGACGTGGACACCGACCTGCTGGACCAGCTCTCCCTGGACCACGGCGGCACGAGCGCATACGTTCGGCCTGGACAGAAGATCAATGAGCAGGTCAGTGCCTTTTACAGCAAAGTGAGCACGCCCGTGCTCTCGAATGTGCAGATTGATCTTGGAGACATCAGGGTGGACCAGCTCTACCCAGAGAAGCTTCCCGACTTATTTGCTGGCAGTCAGCTAATATTAGTAGGAAGGTACAGAGAGGGCGGCCCGGCCAAGATCACCCTCTCCGGAATCGTCAACGGCGAGCCAAAGAGTTTCGTCTATCCGGACAGCTACTTCCGGAAGGAGGGGGGCGAGAATTTCGTTCCTCGCCTCTGGGCTACCAGGGCCATAGGATATTATCTGACCCAGATCAGGTTGCATGGCGAAAAGCAGGAGTGGATCGACACCATCGTGAGTTTGAGCACCAGATATGGCATCATCACACCCTACACCTCCTTCCTGATCCAGGAAGAGGACATATTCACACCGTCAGGCAGGCAGAAGGCAGTGGAAGTATTTCAGGGTGAAGTGGCAAAGGATGCAGCCGCTCCATCCTTTGGAGCGCCGGCGGCAGAAAAGGCTGCTTTCGAGAGCGCGCTGAGAGCCGCTCCTGTGGCGGGAGCCCCGCTAGAGAACGTCACGATAACCAGCGAAACCGGAGTTACCGAGGAGGTCCGGGTGAAGGATGTGGTCAAGTACGTGGGCAGCAAGACCTTTGTGCTGCGCAACGAGACCTGGATCGATACTGCCTACCAGGGCGAAAAGACCCAGAAGGTGGTCTTCCTCAGTCAGGAATATTTCGACCTGGTCTCCGGAGCGCCGGAACTGGGAGCCTATCTGGCTCTGGGCAACCGGGTAGTTGTAGTATACCAGGGTACCTCCTACGAGATTGTAATGGACGAAAAAGTTGCCTCGCCAGGCAAAGCCAGCACTGCCGGGACGTAAGTTTCCGGCATTTTCATTATTTTTTCGGATTTCGGTTTGCGCGGAATCATTTTCGTCTGATGTGCACCTTGATCACCTCCGCCCCGAAGAGGAAGATCTGCGCCGAGTAGTAGATCCAGAAGAGAAAGACCACCAGAGAGCCCGCCGCCCCGTAGGCCGAGCCGATATCGACGATGCCCGCGTAAATCTCGAGGAAGAAGTTCCCTATGGTGAACAGAAGAGCCGCCAGGGCTGAGCCGGTCAGCACATCTCCCCATTCCAGCTCCACCTCTATCAATGTCTTGTAGCTGACGGCAAAGAGGAGCGTCACGAATATGAAGGAGAGAAGATTGGTGATCAGGCGCAACAGGCCAAAATGAACCGGCAGCAGCTCCTCGATCTGCCATCCCACGGGCAGGAGCAGGGCGGTGAAGATGGAAGTTGCCAGGAGGAGAAAGGCCACCAGGGCGATGAGCAGGAAGGATCGAAGGTAGGAGAGGATCAGATCCAAGAAGGGAATCTTCTCCTCTGGAAGCCTCCAGATGATGTGAAAGGCCCTCTTGGTCTGCACGAAGAGCCCGGCAGCGCCTGATATGAGAAGCAGGACGCTGAGCAGGGTGAAGCGGAAGGATGTCGCCTGGTCTGTAGCCCTCTCAATCATCTCCCCAGCCACCCGCGGGGCCTGCTGGCCTGCGAAGTGCTGGGCCTGCTGCGCTATATCGACTCCAAGAAATCCCTGCATGAACAAAAAATTGATGGTTATTAATATTATGATGAGCAGCGGCACGAAGGAGAAGAGGCCGTAGTAGGCCAGGGCTGCCGCCAGGAGGGAAGCGTCGTCTTTCATCCATTCTGAGATGGCCTCCCACAGAATCTCTGGAAATTTCCAGTGGCGCATAAAGGATAAGATGCCTCCTCATCCTTAGACCCGGGCTATTCTCTGGCCAAAAAATAGGAGATGAAGAGAAAGGCCCGGTCAGCTTCCCTTCAGATCCTCTCTCTGGGTGATGTTCTTGATCTCCTGCTTAAGATCCTCGGGCAGCCCTTTGATCTCTACGTCCAGGAAGCCGCGCACGATGACGCTGGTGGCCTGCTCTGAGGTCAGCCCGCGGGCCATGAGGTACTCCAGCTCCTCCTCGGAGATGCGGCCCACTGCCGCTTCGTGGGACATGTCCAGGTCTTTGCTCCGGCCGTCCAGCTCGGGGATGGAATAGATCCTGCCCTTGTCGGATAGAAGCAGCCCCACGCACTCCAGGTGCGCTCGGGCGCCCGGAACTCTTCCCGTCATCCGGCCTCGGGCAATGACCTCGCCGCCCACGGAGACCACGCGGGAGATGGACTCGGCGCTGGTCTCGGGCGCATTGAGGTTGACGTTGCTCCCCACGTCAATGTTTCCAACGGCGGAGTAAATGACGGTGTTGAAGCTGGCGACGGCCCCCCGGCCGGCTAGCGTTGCCGTGGGGAACATCTGTAAGGTCTTCACCGGTCTTAAGCAGATGTAGTTGTTAGAGAGAGAGCCTCCCTCTTCAATGACGATCCCCGTCCTCGGCCTCACGTCCACCTCTTTGCCCCAGCTGTGAATCATGGTGAAGCTGACATGCGCCCCTTTCTTGATGAAGAACTCCGAGACTCCAATGTGCAGCCCACGCTGGACATGAGCAGGCGTGGTGCAACCAGTTATCACGTGTAGCTCACTGCCTTCTTCAGCTATGATGATGTTGTGTACCCTTTGGTTGAGGTTGGTCGAGCCAAGGTAGAGGCAGCTCTTGACCGGGAAAACAGTCTTCATGCCTTTCTTGGCCCTTATGAAATAGCCTGCCGGTGGGCTCCGGGCCACGTCAGCAACGTACTTGTCTGCATCCGGAGCAACTAGCTTCCACCAGTAATCCTGCAGGTAATCGTACTTCTTGAGAGCTGTAGCCGTATCCAGGACCTCCACTCCCTCGAATAGGGACCTGGTGTGAACGGGAGTCTGGTCCATCTGCACATACGCTCCGGAGGTCTCCTTGTCAAGCTTCACCCCCACGTCCAGGGCTGCTTTCTTCACCTCCTCAGGCAGATCCTCGGCCCGCTCTATCGTTCCGTGCGGACTGGCCTCGGATTCGTAGCTCTCCAGGTCTACATCCACTCCGTAAAGAGCCTTCTTTTCCTTGGCCGTCTTAGCTCTCTCCTCTATGCTGGGCAAAGGCATGCCACACACCCCTCATATCCGCTCTTCTTGATCTGCTCCAAGATCTCGCTCGGGTTGCCGCTGCAAACTATAGACCCACCGAGCATGACGTGCGCCCGGTCTGTCTTCATGTACTCCAGGATGTGGCCAAAGTGAGTTATTATTATCCCAGATTTGGTGCGGGAGCTGGGTCGAAGATCTTTCTGGGTAAGCTGGTTGATGGCTCCTCCGATTAGCTTGATATTTTCCAGGTCTACTCCGGAATCCGGCTCATCTAGCATTACTAAGTCCGGTTGCTGCGCCAAAAGTTGAACCATCTCCGATCTCTTCACCTCTCCACCGGAGAATCCTCGGTTGACTTCACGCTCACCGAAAGCATCAAAGTCCATCTTTTTCAGTATCGCAGCGGCATCAGCCTTAGGGTTTATAATTTTAATGAGATCTTTTAGCCTCAGGCCTCTTATGGCCGGAGGGCGCTGGAATGCCATTCCGATGCCAAGCTTAGCCCTTTCATCCATGGGCATTTGGGTTATATCCATGCCCTTGAAAATGATTTTTCCACTGTCAACCACGTATCTGGGAATACCTGCTATGGCGTTGAGCAGCGTTGTCTTGCCTGTTCCGTTCGGCCCGAAAAGGGCGTGAGTTTCGCCTTGGCCTATTCTGAGATTAACATCCTTGAGAATCTGCTTTCCCCCGATGCTGACCGATAGATCTTCAATCTCCAGCAGCCACATCACCTCCAATCGTCAAATTACTCTGTCGTTGGAATATAATATCTTTTTCAGCGGAAAAACCAAATATCGAAGAAGGTGATTTGATATCATGATCAGAGGAAAGGCTTGGATCTTCGGTGAAGATGTGGACACGGACGTGATCATCCCTGGCAAGTACCTCAGGACGAAAGACGCCTCGCTGTGGGCGCAGCATGTTATGGAAGGGCTGGACCCAGAGTTCGCTTCTCAGGTCCGGAAGGGCGATGTAATTGTGGCGGGGCGCAACTTCGGCAGCGGCTCTTCACGAGAGCAGGCGCCTCGGGCCTTGAAGGAGGCAGGCGTGGCCGCAGTCGTGGCCAAATCCTTCGCCCGCATATTTTTCAGGAACGCCATCAACGTCGGTCTGCCGCTGATCGAGGCAGAGGTGGAGTGCCAGGCAGGCGATGTGGTCGAGGTGGATCTATCCTCCGGGACCGTAAAAGTGAGCGACAGGATCTATCAGGGCACCAGGCTGCCCGACTTCCTGCAAAAGATCCTGCAGGACGGGGGCCTGGTGGCGCATCGCCGAAGGCAGAAAGGGTTGGCATGATATTTCCCGATGAGTATAAGCTTGTGGGCATAAAAGATGAGGAGCGGCGGGGCGATCCCGTCTACTTCTCCACCCAGTTCCTCATCAGCCGCCAGGGGCCCAGGCTCTATCGCGTCCGAAGCCGGGGCGCGGGTTTCATGCGGGAGGTGGAAGATCTGGAGCTTCTGGCCTCTGGCTCTGAGATCGCCTTTTATCCCGAAAGAGTTGACACCCGCAACCGTGCTCTGCTGATAGATCTGGCGGATGAGATCGGGCGAGCGAGCAAAGCGAACACGGTCGTCTTTCAGGGGCCGGATGAGCACATCACCTTCGTCAAGGACCCCGATCCAGGTAAAATCCTGACCATCGAGGTTTTGGACGTTTCACCTCCCGATCCACCCTGGCTCATTCATGTCCTGAGGGGGCTGGAGAGCTGCGGGGTCCTGGGAGATCTGGCGGTGCGGTTTTGCCCTCGCATCCTGGACCTGCACAAGTTCGACTGCGACTGCGTCTATTACCCCTGCCGGGCATCCGGCCTGGGCCGCTCCCTGGACTGCGACAGAGTGGAGCACGACCGGCCCAGGATCGTGGGCTGCGAGGTCTCGCGGGAGATCTTCCAGGCTGGCAACCCTGGCAAGAATTGCGAATTCGTGGACATCTGTCCTATCCAGAGCAGGGAGCCGGCCTTTATGCCCTCTGCACCCTTCATCACCCGCTGCTGCAGATTAGAGAGGCGGGGACTGACCCGCAAGAACGGATGGCTGGGCATGGTGGTGCACTGGGGAGAAGGCCCCTGGAAGATAGCGGAGGCGACAAGATGTCTGGTGGAAGAGCTAAGAAAGTAGCCGTGATTCCAGGGGACGGCATCGGCCCGGAGGTGATGGAGAGCGCCCTGGCGGTTCTGGATGCTGCGGGCGCGGAGTTTGAGAGGATTCCGGTGGAGATTGGCTTTGGCCGATGGAAGAGGACCGGCCAGGCCATGACCGAGGATGATCTGGAGACTATCAAGGAGTGCGACTGCATCCTCTTCGGGGCCATCGCCACGCCGCCCGATCCGGGCTACCGCAGTGTTCTCTTGCGGCTGCGAAGGGAATTGGATCTCTATGCCAACATACGGCCTTTCCGGTCTCGCGATCTGGACTTCATCATCGTGCGGGAGAACACGGAGGGGCTCTACTCCGGCCTGGAGGAAGAGAGCGAGGCGGAGTCCAAGACGGTGCGGGTGATCACCCGATGCGGCTCGGAGAGGATCGCGGAGAAGGCCTGCGACCTGGCAGCTTGGCGAAAGAAGCTCACCATCGTGCACAAGGCCAACGTGCTCCGATCTGACCGGCTCTTCCTCAGGACCTGCCGGGCCGTGGCCGAGCGGCGCAAAGTTCCCGCCGAGGATATGCTCGTGGACGCGGCGGCCTACAACCTGGTGGTGAAGCCGCAGCGGTTCGATGTCATGGTCACCACCAACCTCTTTGGTGACATCCTGAGCGACGAGGCCGCGGGAATCATCGGCAGCCTGGGGCTGTGCGCCAGCGCCAATGTGGGCGAAGCCCGGGCTTTGTTCGAGCCCATCCATGGCAGCGCGCCCGATATCGCCGGCAAGGGCATCGCCAACCCGGTAGGGGCTATCCGCAGCGCGGCCATGATGATGGAATGGCTGGGCGAGGCGCAAAAGGCGCGCCGGATCGAAGGAGCGGTGCAGTGGGCGCTGGAGCAGGGCAGGAAGACACCGGACCTGGGAGGAAGCTGCGGGACAAGAGATGTGACAGAGGCCGTGGCTGGATACTTGAAAAAAAATCAGATGGAAGCTCTGTGATGAGGTTACTTTTTTTGCCTGCATAGGTTTGAAAACCAGTGAGAAAGGCTCCAGGGCAAGCTGTTCTCCAGCCTTTTCCTCATGAGCTCCTGGCTGTTCTTTCCATTCTTTGACTGCTTTGCCATAGAATTACCTTTGCATCCATCCTGCTGCTTTAGGCTTAATACTTGATGGATCAATTCCACAAAACTTTATATCTTAACTAATTCTAAATATATTTGGTGTGTTAAAATGATGCGTTCATCAAGAATCTGTTTCCTTTGCTTGACGGCGTTGATTCTCATAACATCCACGTTGCCGGTCATGGCCGTGGATCTCCCACCCTATCCGGGGGCCTCAAGCCTCTCCCTCAACGGCACTGCATTCCAGGATCTGAATGGGGACAGCTTCCTCTCGCCTGATGAGCCTGGCCTGCCCGGCCGGACCATCCGGCTGATGCAAGATGGAACAGAGTTCCTGAGCGCCACCACCGACGAGCAGGGTCGCTATCTCTTCGGCGATCTTTCTCCCGGCCTCTATGAGCTGCGAGAGGACCCGGTGCAGGGCTGGAACCAGACCTCTCCCGGAGGGGGCTTCTACCAGGTAAGGCTCACGGACAAGCCCGACCTTGGCCTGGACTTCGGCGATTTGCGGCGGCCTGACGTGGCAGCAGCGCTTCCTGTTCCGGAACATCCTATCATGCAGCCCACTCCCGAGATAGCCAGCCTGTGGATGGAGCAGTACAATACGGCTCCCGGTGCTTATCTCAGCCCTGCTCTTGCCGCTGAGCTGGCAGAAGCTCCCGGCGCTTCCTACAGCCTGCTGGACTATCTGCAGTACACACCCGCGGAGCGCAACCAGGGACGCTGCGGCAACTGCTGGGCCTGGGCGGGAACAGGGGTGATGGAGATCGATTACACCCGCCAGAACGCCGTCAAAGACCGGTTCTCTGTGCAGTATCTGGACTCAAACTTCAACGGAGGCTGCGGGCTCTCAGGAGCATGCTGCGGCGGCTGGCTGTCCAATTTAGCCAGCTTCTACAGCCAAAAAAGCATGGTCGTGCCCTGGTCCAATGCCAACGCCCAATATCGGGATGGAAGCCATAGCTGCGGAGGATGCTCCGCTGTGTCTGCTACAGCCATCTCCACCAATCCCCATTATTCCCTGACCTCCATCGCACCCAGGACCGTTCCCACCATAAGCGTGGGAAAAGAGACCTCCATCTCCAACATCAAGAACGTCCTGGCGCAAGGAAAAGCCGTCTGGTTTGCATTCTTCCTTCCCGATAGCGGGGCCTGGTCAAGCTTCAGAGGCTTCTGGAATTCCCAAGGCGAGAGCGCTGTATGGCAGCCGGACTTTGCCTGCGGCAGCCAGTACGACTACGCCAATGGCGGAGGGCATGCCGTGCTGTGTGTGGGCTACGATGACACTGATCCCAACAATCGCTACTGGATCATGCTCAACAGTTGGGGCAGCAGCGGCCTGCGGCCAGGTGGTCTATTCCGGGTGAACATGGACATGAACTACGACTGCGGATATGGCAGTCTTGGATACGCCTTCTACTGGATGACTCTGGACATAAGCTACCCCGAAAGTGAAAACCGAGCGCCGGACACGCCGGAGCGGCCCTCCGGCCCAGCATCGGGCTATGTGAATCAAGACTTAAGCTACAGTACTTCAACCTCAGATGCAGATGGAGACGATGTGAAGTACATCTTCGACTGGGGTGATGGGAGCACGTCCCAGACCGGCTTTGCAGGGTCCTTGGCAAGGGTCAGCGCATCTCACACCTGGCAGCGATCAGGAACCTACAATGTCCGGGCTGTGGCCCAGGACAGTCACGGTGCCGAGTCCACTTGGTCTTCATCCCTGGCAGTCATGATATCCAAGACCACCAGCAGCCCACCGAAGAAGCCGTCCACTCCTATCGGTGTGAAGAGAGGCTACGCTGGCAGAGCTTACTCCTTCACAAGCCATACCAGCGATCCAAACCGGGATCAGATCTTCTATACCTTCAGCTGGGGAGACGGCACTACCTCGCAGACGGGCTTTGTAAACTCGGGGAAGAATGGCCGCGCCTCTCACGTCTGGAGCAGGGCCGGAACCTATCCTGTCAAGGTAATGGCTACCGACAGCACTGGTGCGTCGTCGTTCTGGTCTATGGCCATAACCATCAGGATAGCCTCTGCCGCAGGCAGCTCAGAGAAAAATCGCATCCCCCCAGAAAGGCAAAGAGCAAGCCGGACCAAGAGACTTATCCTTGGTTTCTGAAGATGGATGGAAAAGAGATCCTCCGCCCGTCTCCTCTCTCTCCCGGGGCCTGCAGGCCATCTTGGCTTTAGGGGAGACGGGCACAGGCTTTCATCCCGATACGCAGGTGCTTTTCTCCAGGTCTTGGACCATCTTTCTCGCGTTCCGTCTTACATCTTCCGGGTCCATCGGCCTTCGTGCCGCTCCTGTCTCGATGGCCGCGCGCGCGACTGCCGCTGCCACTGCCGGAACAACCCGTCTGTCCAGGGGCGAAGGAATGATGCACTCCTCGGAGACGTTCTCGACCAGGCTGGCGATGGCCTTAGAAGCTGCGATCTTCATGGGCTCGTTGATGTCGCTGGCGCGCACATCCAGGGCGCCCCGAAAGATGCCCGGAAAGCCCAGCACGTTGTTCACCTGGTTGGGGAAGTCGGATCTGCCCGTGGCCACCACCCGCGCGCCTGCCTCTTTCGCCAGATCGGGCATGATCTCGGGCACGGGATTGGCCATGGCGAAGACCACAGCATCGCGGGCCATGCTCTTGACCATGGCCGGGCTCACGATGCCCGCCACGGATAGGCCCAGGAAGACGTCTGCTCCTCTGATGGCGTCAGACAGAGATCCTGTGATGTTGCGGGGATTGGTGATCCTGGCGATCTCCTGCTTGACCGGATTGAGATCGCGTCTTCCCTGATGGATCACGCCCCGGCTGTCGCACAGGATAGCATCCCGGACGCCGAAGCTCAAGAGAAATTTGGTGACGGCTATGCCTGCAGCGCCTGCGCCGCTCACGGCCACGCGGATGTTTGAAAACTCCTTTCCTACCACATTTAGAGCATTGATCAGAGCAGCCAAAGCCACTACTGCAGTGCCGTGCTGGTCATCATGAAATACCGGTATCTTCAGGGTTTCTTTCAGCCGCTGCTCTACCTCAAAGCAGCGGGGGGCGCTGATGTCCTCCAGGTTGATGCCGCCGAAGACGGGCTCGATCCTGGTCACTGTGTCCACGATGACGGATGGGTCCTTGGAGGTGATGGCGATGGGAAAGGCATCGATGCCTGCGAAGTTCTTGAAGAGGATGGCCTTTCCCTCCATGACCGGGATGGAGGCCAGGGGTCCGATGTCGCCCAAGCCCAGGACAGCTGTCCCGTCCGTCACCACGGCCACCATGTTGCCCTTGGCGGTGTACTCGTAAACGTCGTCTGGATTTTTTTGGATTTCACGACAGGGCTCGGCCACGCCTGGTGTATAAGCTAAACTCAGATCATGCTTGGTGCAGCAGGGAACCTTGCTGTGAACGGCAATCTTGCCCCTGGCTGCCCTATGAAACGATAACGCTTCCTCTCGAAGAGACATTCCTTCACCCGATTTAAGATCTTGAGGGGGACCTTTAGAGAGAGCAACAGATATAAAGCATGGGCTGAGACGTTGGTTGTTCGGGCCGGGGTGGCAGAGCGGACAATTTCCGCCCGCAAAAGGCGGCGGGAGTTCATACGCGGCAGGCTCGAGACCTGTTGTCCCTTTCAGGGACGCTTGGGTTCAAAATGGCAGGCCGCTCTAGACCTGCCAGGAAAATCCCAACCCCGGCGCTATTTATACGGAAAGTTCATATCATAGCAGAAAAGGGCTGATGGTCATGGCTAGATTTCCAGAAGCAGAAAACAGAATCCTGAACATCAAGATATGCATGCGCTGCAATGCGCGAAATCCCATAAGAGCGACTCGCTGCCGCAAGTGCGGCTATCACGGCCTGAGGATGAAGTCCAAGGAGAGCAAGACCGCTTAAATGAGATTTGAGATCGGCAGGGTCGAGCAGCGGCTGGCACGAGCCGTGCAAGAGCAAGGCGCAGCGCATCTCACTTTGATCGACCCCGACTCCCAGAGCCCCGCCGAGGCGGCTTTAATGGCGGAGGCCGCGACGAATGGCGGCACAGACGCCATCATGGTGGGGGGCTCAATGGGAGCGGCAGGCGTCCTTCTGCATGAGACAGTGCAACAGATCAAGATGAAGACCGACCTTCCGATCATTCTTTTTCCCGGTAACGTGGCCGGACTCTGCGAGAATGCCGATGCCGTCTTCTTCATGAGCCTTCTCAACTCTCGCATTACCTCCTACATCGTGGAGAACCAGGTGCTAGGGGCTCCTCTGGTCCTGCGCTATGGCCTGGAGGCCATCCCCATGGCTTACATCATAGTCGAGCCCGGCGGCACAGTGGGCTTTGTGGGCGACGCAAGGTTGATTCCGCGAAAGAAGCCGGAGCTGGCAGCGGCCTATGCCTTAGCTGCTAAGTACATGGGCATGAGACTGGTGTACCTGGAGGCGGGGTCAGGCGCAAACTCGCCCGTGCCTTCCGAGATGGTCGCAGTGGTGAAGAGGGCTCTAGGAGACGTTCTCCTCGTCGTCGGGGGGGGGATTCGGAGCGGGGCAGCGGCCGCAGAGCTGGTGAAAGCTGGCGCGGACCTGATAGTGACCGGCACAGCCGTGGAGCGAACTAGGGACGTAACCTCTTTCGTCTCCGAGCTGACACTGTCCATTCGCAGGTAATCTCTGTGCAAAGAACGCGGGCTTTTCTGGAGGAGGCCAAATTGGACGGCCTGCTCTTCATCGGCGACAGCCTCTGCGACTCCGATATGTTCTACCTCTCTCATTTCCTGACTGGAGATCGATTCACCCTCCTTGCCCAGGAAAAGATCACTCTTCTCGTCTCCTCCATGGAGAAGGGCCGGGCCTGGAAGGAGGCCTCTGCGGATGAGGTGATCAGCACCTCCCAATATGGCGTTATGGATAAGCTGAAGGCTTCCGGTAAACCGGATGAAGCCTATCGGCAGGTGCTGGTGGAGTTCCTGCGCGACCGGGGAGTGAGACGGTTGGGGGTGCCCTTTCGGTTCCCAGCCGCAATCTACCAGCACCTCTGCAGAGATTTCCAGGTCACTGTCCTGGATAGTCCCGTCTCCCGCTGGAGGGCTGTGAAGACTCTGCAGGAGCTGGATGCCATACGCTCTTCGCAGAAGGCTTGCGAAAAAGCCATGCACCTGGCCGCGGATCTTGTCGCCAGCTCCGAAGCCAGGGGCGAGAATCTCTTTCGCCATGGCCGGCCTCTGACCTCCGAGCAGATCCGAAGCAGCATTGAGGTGGCTCTGCTCGAGGAAGGCTGCGAAGCGGTGGACACCATCGTGGCCGGAGGCGTGGCTGCGGCTGATCCCCATGCGCGAGGCACAGGGGCGCTCCCGGCGAACGCGCCCATTGTCATCGATATTTTTCCGCGCTCCAAGAGCAGCAGGTACTTCGCAGACATGACCCGCACCGTCCTGAAAGGCGAGGCATCTTTGGAGGTGAAGGAGATTTATCAGGTGGTTTTGCAGGCTCAGATCGTGGGTATTGAGGCTATCCGGGCGGAGATTTCCGGAAAGGAGGTCCATTCCCAGGTCGTCCAGGTCTTCCGGGAGCAAGGCTATCCAGAAAGGGAAGGTCGCGGTTTCACTCATTCCACCGGCCATGGCGTGGGTCTGGAGGTTCATGAGCGGCCCTCTCTTGGCGAAGCCGGGGATGCCCTGGAGGCGGGCAACGTGGTGACCGTGGAGCCGGGCCTCTACTATCCGGAAATCGGGGGCGTTCGGCTGGAAGACCTGGTGGTAGTAACTGCAAAGGGCAACGAAAATTTAACCAACTTCGAAAGAAAGCTCGTTTTATAAATCTCATTTTGGGTGGATTCAATGGAAGCGGAATTGCTGGAGAAGTACAGGAAGGCGGGACGAATCTTGGCCGAGGTGCTGCACGAAGCAGGGCCAAAGGTCGCGGTGGGCGTGCCTCTGCTCGATGTCGCGGATTTTGTGGAGACCTCGATAAGATCCAAGGGCGCAGAGCCTGCCTTTCCCTGCAATATCTCCCTGGATAGGAACGCGGCTCACTACACGCCCGGCCCCGGCGACAAGAGCGCTTTTGGCGAATGCATGGTCAAGCTCGATGTGGGCGTGCACGTCGATGGCTACGTGGCCGACGCCGCCATCACTGTAGACCTCAGCGGCCATCCCGATCTTTGCGAGGCCTCCCAAGCGGCTATGGAGGCCGCCCTGGAGCTTGTCGGCCCTGGCGTGAGCACGGCCAAGATCGGCGCTGCCATCGAAGAGGCCATCACCGGCTATGGCTACAAGCCCGTATCCAATCTGACGGGCCACGGCCTCTCCAGGTACGAGGCCCACGACGAGCCGACGGTGCCCAACAGGGCCGTGCAGAAGGGCGTGATCCTGAAAGAAGGGGATGTCATCGCCATCGAGCCCTTTGCCACCAACGGTTCGGGCAGAATAAGCGAGGCGCCTATAAATGAAATCTACGGCTTTTCCGCATCCAGGCCGGTCAGGCTTCCCCAGGCGAGAATGCTGATGAAAGAGATCATGGAGCGCTACAAAACGCTTCCTTTTGCCCGGCGATGGTTGAAGGGCGAGCGGGCAGAATATGCCCTGATGCAGCTGCTGAAGAGCGGCGCAGTGCACAGGTATCCCGTGCTCTGGGAGGTGGAAGGGGCCCTGGTCTCCCAGGCGGAGCACACGGTTGTGATTTTAGAAGAAGAGTGCGAAGTGATAACCAGAACTGGAAGCTCGGTTTGATGCTCTCAGGCATCATCGCCTTCGCCGAGATCCTCGGTTCCGTCATCGTCTTTGTAGCTGTCGTCACCGAGCATGGCCGCAGATATGGCGTCTATTCCATCCATGAGCTCTGCCGTCATGGAGTAGGGCAGGTCGCCCATCTCCGGCATGCTTTCCCCTCCGATCACCCTGGCCCCCACCTGGCTGAGCAGATCGAAGGCCTCGTCCAGGTTCTCCTGCTGCTCGGCAGCGATCGCCTTTTGTACCAGCTCTTCCAGGGGACTTTCGCGATCAAAGCTCCCTGCGATATAGCGCTGACTGGAGACAAACACCGCCGCGAGAGAAGTCTTGAGGGATTCAAGCATCAGATCCGCGTCTTCCCCCAGGGACTCGTGATCCTGGAAGACTATCGCCCTGATGGCCGCGATCTCAGAGATCGCTTCTTCTGCAGTTATGACCTCTCTCTCGCATCGGGCTATGACCTTGAGACAGGCCAGCACCACATCGTCCATGATATAGATGAAGACAGCACCCGAATTCTTATCCTCTGACTCGGTGAGCTTAAAATTGCTGTCCTTGACCTTGTTCATCCAGTTGAGCCACCGCTTCTGGGTGTAGAATTCTTCCTTCATTTCCATTTCACCTGTATGTGTCCACCAGGGCGACCCTCTCTATTACCAGCTCTTCTATCCGTCCCTCGCCCACCGTTTCTATCTCCTGCATAGAGATGTTGAAGGCCTCTTTTACGGCCTCTTCTTTAAAAGAACAACCGCGCAGATCCAGCTTCATGAGGCTGGACAGCTCGGAGGCGTCCGGCCAGTGGCTTTCATCCCCCAAGGACACAAGGAGGAGCACCATGCGCTCCGTGGAATCGGATATTCCCATAGCCAGCGCCCTCTCTATCTGTCGCTCCCCTGAGGCGTAACGCATTATCTCCATCCCAGGGTCCTTGGCGATGTTTCTTCCTTGGGAGATGGCAGCAAGCGCCTTCTCGGCTGCAACGCGGATGTGTCTCTCGCTGACTACCTTGTCAGCATCCAGAGCCTGCATCACGCATCCGTGACGGGATTGCAGATCCCGGAGCACAGATATAAGCTTCGCTCTGTCCCGGATAACCGGTTTTCCGAAGAGCAGGCGAATTTCATTCATCGCTCGAGGATCTGAGGAGGATGTTTAAAACCTTACGGTCTTTCCATCGACGCAATCATCGACAATTTATGATCTCTTGACGATTTCCTGGTTTAAGGCATGGCAAAGGCTCAAGGATTTGGCTTTGTAGGGTCAAGGGATGCAGCGTTGATCAGAACTTGATAAAATCTAAGAAGAGGGCAGGCTCTCTGCCCGTAAAGACTGAAATTTCGAACTGAATCAAACCAGGCCAGCACGCTGCAGCCTGAGCAGATCGGCGGTATTCAGCTTCTCGCCCTGCCTGAAGTGGGTAAGGATCTCCTCAGCCTCGCGCTTGGCGACCTCTTTGGCGCGATCTTCCTTGATATCCCTATTCTTCTTCTTCAAGCCCACAATGACCTTCTCGAAGTCGCGAACCTCTCGCTGGGTGCGGATGAACTCCTTGTGCTGCTCATCTGCCGCCTCCTGGGCCTTCACGAACTCCTTATGAGCTGCATCAGCTTCGGCGCGGGTCTGATCGGCGTCTTTGAAGGTGGCGATCATCTGGTCGTGGTATTCCTGAGCCAGTTCCGCGAACTTGGTAACCTGCTCGTGATGCCCAGATGCCTGGTCTCTCATGACCTGGGCCTCATCCAGAAGCTTCCTCAGCTCTTCATTCTTCTCCAGCTGCTCTTTGCGGCTCCTGAACTCGGCATGCAAGGCGGCAATCTTATCAACCAGCTGCTTCTCCTTGTCCGGGCTTAAGACCTCGGTCTGCTGCCTGAACTCTAAGTGATCGATCTCGCGGCGCAGATCTCTTATGGACCGCTCACCAGTGAGGTTGTACTTCTTCCGGATCTCGTCTATCCTCGCGTAGAGCAGGTTGGTCTTCTCGTTGTACTCGTCCCTTTGCTTCTTGGCTTCAGCCACGTTCTTGTTATTCTCATCCCGCAGCTTCTTGAGCTCCTGGGCCTTGTCGATCAGCTCTTTGGTGGCCTTGTTAAGCTCGTTCCTCTTGGCGGCCCACTTGCTAGCCTCCGCATTCAGTTGGCTGCGTCTATCCTTGAATGCAAGGGATTCCTGCCTGAGTTTGGCTCTCTTATCTTCCAATTCTGCCAGCATCCCCCGTTTGTCCTCCTGTTCCAGCACACGGCTGGGGTTTGGTCCCGCTCCGGGACTAAAAAACCCGGGAACCCTTCGCACGATAGCGAAGCGCTTCTCTACAGCACTATACTTGGTGGGGTTTCTCCATGCTCATGCTCGAACAACTTGGTTTTTATACGAATGGTATAACCAAAAGATGATCTTTTCATAAGATCGATAGGAGTGAGCATACTGCTACATATCGAGCAACCCTTTACGTATTAATCTTTTGGTTACGCGATCTTCGGATCAACACTTCCGATGCAGTCTCCTCGACCAGAACCTGGAAGAGTCATATTTTTTATATACATATAACCATTATATTAAAAATATAGATGCTCAAAGGGCATGCCGATGCGATAGCGGAGAGGCGGGTGCCTGCAGGAGGATCTTCCCGAATAACAGCTTGCGCATGGGTTGCGGCCTGAGGGAAATAGAAATAATCTGATAGCAGCAATCTAAAAATCCCTCTCTCATTTATAAAAAGGCAATCAACAGGTTAAAATAGGTGGGTTACCTAAGGAAGACAGGATCATTAAACAGGATAACATTATTCGCTTTAGATGGAGGGATTGATCTGAAGAAGGTTATACTAGCAGTGTTGGTACTAGTTGCCCTTATAGGTGTATCCGCAGCGCAGTCACTGGGACAGCCTACATGGATTGAGCGCAACGTCTCATTCTCATTCGAGCAAAGCGTCCAAGGCAACGGGTACTTCATGAATTACATGTATGTCAAGGCATCTAATTTGGCAATGAAGAATTACGCTCACGGAAGCGGTTCCATTAACAATGAGATGATTCTGAACTCCTTTGATTACAACAAGACCGACCATCCCGTTGCAGAGGACTACATTGATCGCGATATAGCCTGCATCCAGTTCAAGGAAGACAATGCCATGGTATATGCCCCGATGAGAATGGCGATCGGAAATGGATTCTATGCAGCGAACCCGGTGGATTTCAGCTCCTTGCTTAAAGAGAAGACCTGGGTCAAGAACTACCTGGCAGGATCGTCCATGCACCACGAGGTTGAGTACGCCCATGCCCTGGATAAAGAGCTGGAGCTTGTGGCCAAGGAGAACGCAACCAACATATACGATCCGTCGTATTACCACGTTGCAGTAACTCAGATGAAGATCAACGAGGACGTTACCGACGGCAAGGCCCACATCGGTGTGCTTCAGGAAGGAAATGATCCCGGGTTTAGCACCTCATATATTGGCAAGGATTTAACTGATCCGAGATTCGGTGCAGCCGGGGTAAAGGGACCCTATGCCTGGAAGAAACCGTCCATCGAGATCGATGAGGACTACTGGGGAACCTACCATATCGAGAAGAACATGACCCTCGAGGTGCCCTATAAGAAGAAGTATGCGAATGACGATTGGCTGCCATGCTGCTTCGGCGGCTACCTGACCATGCCCAAATACTACCAGAGTGGCACCAAGGGATCTTTCGGATCCAACGTCAAGGCAGTCTTCGATTGCACCTGCAACAAGGCACTAACCGAGGCTCAGTTCCCAAGAGTCTATTGAAGGGGATTAATCTCCCCTTACCTTTTCTATTTTCTTCAAGCGCTTCGTTTTTTTGGGGAAAAGACCTTATCCTCGGGCGGCCTCTCTTTTTCATGCAATTCGCAGCCTGGGAGCCCATTTACCTGGCGATCCTGGAGGACTTCGGCTTCTCTCGCGCCGGGGACGAAGAGGCGGCCATGCTGCTCCGGGAGCTGCTGCGCGGCGAAGAGATGAGCTTGCCTCGGGCAGCTGCACGGATACGCCGCCAGACTGTGGTCGTCTGCGGCAATGCGCCCTCTCTGGAGGGCGAGCTGGGGGACCTCGGCATAAGAGGCGCCGCCTTCATGGCTGCGGACGGGGCCACAAGCGTTCTCTTGAGAAAGGGCATCGTTCCCGAGATCATTGTCACCGATCTGGACGGCCCCTTTGACGCCATCTTGAAGGCCAATCAGGGAGGCAGCATGGTGATAGTGCACGCTCACGCAGACAACCTGGACGCCCTGCAAAGATATGTGCCGCAGTTAAAGCGCGTCATAGGCACAGCCCAATGCCGGCCGCCTGAGGGCCTTTATAACTTCGGAGGATTCACGGATGGAGATCGCTCTGTCTTCCTGGCCATGGAATTGGGCGCGGCCTCCATAGCGCTTGCGGGCTTTGACTTTGAGGACGAGAGCGTCACTTTGCGAAAAAGAAAAAAGCTGGCCTGGGCCAGAAGGCTGATCGACCTGGCCCTGGGCGATAAATCCATAAATCAACCTAGCATCTCTTGGATATAAGATCGAGGATCGCCTGCAAAGCCTGCGTGGCTGCCAATTCAGCGTCCACACTGGCATCGATCAACACAAAACGCTCCGGCTCTTGCCTAGCCAGTCTTTGGAAGTTGCTGTCCACTTCCTGCAAGAACCCGAGCCGCTCAAACTTCTCCTGCTCCTTGCGCGACCGCAACCTTTGCAAAGCTAGCGACGGGTCCAGGGCAAAGAGCAAGGTCCTATCCGGCGGCAAATTCCATGGGCTATAGATGCTTCTGATCCACTGCACAGGATCGGGGACGATGCCCCGCAACGTCACTCCCTGATAGGCGGCGGTGGAGTCGGCGTATCTGTCGGATATGACTATCGCCCCTTCTTTCAGGGAAGGATCGACCAATTTCGCCAGATGATCAGCATGATCCGCCATGAAAAGAAAGAGCTCTTCCATAACCATGGCGGAGGAGAAAACTTTGCTGTCCTCTGTCGGCTGGGAGAGCTGCGCTCTCAAGATCTTTCCCGCTTCGCTATTCGTCGGCTCTGCTGTAAAGACTAATCTCTGCTCTGGCATGAGATCACATAACCTTGAGGCAATATGTCTCGCTGCGGTGCTCTTTCCTGAGCCGTCGATGCCCTCCAGGGTGATGAGAAGGCCTTTCACGATTCCCTCAGGCCGGATGCTCGCGACTTCATTCGTGAGAGGAAGGCCGTGCCTATACCAAACCTATTTATAATCATAGATCTATTTCCTCAATACAATGATGCAAACTCTTATGGTTAGGG
>Ga0315280_10001443_pt1 | contig 40937 bp, 40 predicted proteins | sample YL17G06_40_MG_FD_203697 | JGI IMG/M metagenome (GOLD analysis project Ga0315280, IMG submission 203697) | Sediment microbial communities from Yellowstone Lake, YNP, Wyoming, USA - YL17G06_40 | ecosystem: Environmental > Aquatic > Freshwater > Lake > Sediment | place: USA: Wyoming | collected...
CTAAGTATTCCTTTCCCGGATTGGCCAGGCAGTATTTGGTGGAGGCCAGGTCATTACATGGTTTCATGTTGGTCAGGTCAATCCGGTCGGCAAAATCCCTAGTATACCCCAGGCTTCTTCTCATCATGTCCCAACATGGATCAAGATTATTGCCTTGCGGATAATTACGATCCGGCCAGAACAGAAGATAGGGATCCATAAAAGCCAAGTTGTTACCGCGCAGGAAATTTTTCCAAACCCAAGCCCGCTGCCCAGCCTCTCCCACCTCCTTCAGACCGATATAGTACAGCGAATGATCCGTGTCGTTGATGATTACCTTGCGGCCGTCGGCCGCTGGCGGATCTGTGGGATGGCCGTACCCTTGTGTGCCGTCGGGGGAAATCCAGTCGGCCGGGCTGTTAAACAAAGTTTCGTTGGTGCCCCCCTTGTATTGAAAGGTCATGCCCACCGGATGCTGTTTGGGCAAGGCGGCCTCGCATTGTTTGACGAACCGGATAAAATGATACTGCCAGTCGGTGGAATATACTCCGGACTCATTGGCGATCTCGTATAGCACATTGTCCAGATCATTGACCGTCTCGATCACCTTGCGGACATACGCTTCCTGCACGGCTGTGACCGAGGGATCGGCCAGCGACTGCGACTCCGGGCCGCCACAATTTATACCATTGATGTTATTGGCGCCATCTAAGGGGAAACCGTCGTCGGATCGGCGCAATAATTGCGGTCCAAAGCCGTCGAACAGCATCACGCACACATACAAGCCGCGTTCTTGCGCCGCCAGCACACGCTGCCGCATCCGCATAAAAAAACCGGGCAACAGCTGCGCCAGATCGAACCGGGGCTTGCCGTCGGTGGCCAGTCCCGGGCCAGTGCGTGGCCACGGAAAAACATCGCAGTGCCAGACAATCCCTTCCACCTGATATGTCCGCGGCAGTTCCCAGGCCCACAGCCGGAAAAAGTTGTGATGGAATTTTTCCTGAAAGTCAAGGAAGGCTGGATAATCAAATGCCGCCGGCGGATCGCCCTGATTCCGGTCTCGGAAATTATTCCAGGTATGGGAGCCGGCCAAGTAAATGGCTCGGCCGCTATCGTCGGTAAAATAGCGGTGGTTCTTCGGGCAGACTCGCAAAACGCCGTTTATCTTTTTGGTCATGACATATCCTCTAGTATAAAGATTGGATATAGCTTATTCTGATTAAATACGTAAAATCAACCTTTCAGTTTTTATTAGTCCTTGGTGGTCACAAATTAGGCTGTCAAGCATCGGGTCTTAACCTCCTAATCTTGAGAAAGCTTGCCTTACTTCTTCCCTCTTACATTCTTCAACCGTTTTTCAACAAGTATATCCCAAAGGCAGGATAGGCCCATTAAGAGCAGGAAGCAAGCTACTCCAGCGTAGATTTTATACAGCCACGTTTCAGGATAATCATCTCCTCCATTGGATAGGTAAAACCAGAACGACAAGATAGCTATGACCAATATTCTCTTTTTACTTAATCCTTTCATTCAGACTTCGTTTTACCTCTCTTTCAGATAACGGCGAGATTCTATGGCAGTTGCCAACGGCAAGCTGAAGATTCAAGTTGGCTTACCTGTTACCTCTACCTCAACAGGGATGCCCATTATCTTTTCAGGAACCAGCACCCTGTAACTCCCATTCACTATGCCAATGATTATCCTTGGCGGATTCTGTTGGGAACCTAAAGAAGAGAGGATTCCAGTTGTGAAAAAGGCATTGGCCGCATAGATAACCGCTTCCCTAAGGTCTTTGCACTTCGTGATCTTCTCCCCCTTAAAAGGCCGACATTTCAGTTGGCGTGGCGTGTAAGGATCCGATATGTCTTGATAAAGCAAGAATGAACGCAGGAGTAGTAGAAATACCACAAGGAAGATGATGTCGAGGAGTCCAGGCTCACCCCTCATTCTCCATAACCTCAATTTTCCTACCTTTTAGAAAAAGAAAAGCTTCTATGGCGATTGCTAACGGCAAGCTGAAGAGCATCAAGCACATAGTAAACACAACGCCATATGTTAAATAAAAAGGAGTCACTGTGACCTTATGGGACTCGAAAGGGGGCCCAGTGACAACATAATTTCCATACCAAGATATTACATAGCAAAGTATGAAAGTTGAGAAAATCCCCGCAAAGGTCAATACCAAGCCCCAGTAGATGGGCCTCATCCTTCCATCAATCCCCTGGTGTTATTGTGTTATCTTCTCAAGAGCCTATAAGGCTGACTAATTGAGAAGAATGGTATTCCATTGGTATTACTTCAATCCCCTCATTTTCATCCTATTAACAATCCTATGACCTCATGATTCCTTGATGTGATTCACGTTTATATCCTGAGATGCTCTACCAATTATAGGCCAGAGGAGCGAACGAGATTGCCACCAAGTGGTGATGACTAGATGAGAATATCCCTTACTGGATCCGCTAAGTGGTAGTTACTATGAAAAGTAACTCGTCGGACGATAAGGGAGCAGAGAGATATCTTACTGTTGCAGCCATCATCGCCTTTGTGACGTTATATGTCCCAACAATAATCATAGGAGTGCTTGAAGGTTGGAGCGTTTGGAGCCTAGAAGGTGAATATTTACAAAATACAATGCGTTTGATGGCCATTGCTTTTTTAATAGCGATTGCCATCGTGATCGAAGTTTCAAGGAAAAAGCAGCCTTCATCTCGCCAAGAGGGATATGCCATAGCCGAGGTCATCATCGTCACAGTGATAATAATTCATGCAGTAGCTTTAGCAGTGCCTCCTCCATTCATACCTCCCTCTCGCTTCGAGATGATAGTGTTCGAGAGCGTATCCGTCACCCATACGTATACCGTGACCATCAACTTCACCAACACTGGGGCCACATCAACAAGCATAGCCTCCATTTTGCTAAATGGCATTCCTTACAATGACTCGGGTTGGGTGGGAACCTTAAAGCCTACAGTTACTGGCAACCTCACGCTCAAATCCGCTATCGACGTAGGCGTCTCGAACACCGGGATAATAACGTTCAGTGACGATTGTGTATACATTCCTAGCGGATACAGGCTCACGGCCGGCGTCACGGTGAAGATAACCATTCAGACGACTGGCGGCAAGGATTACGAAACTTCCGTAAAACTATCTTAGAGGGAGAGAGTGGCTCAGGTGATTTTTTGGGGAGGCTTTGTGGACAAAAGGGTTGGAAGATATATTGTCACTGCTTTGGCCATCATTGCCGTAGTGGAGTTATGCTCGCTACCAATAATATACTTCATGGCAGGCATGCCAGATTATAGCCAACTGATCCCCCGATTTGAGAGGGTTGAGGTAAAGGTAGTATCCGTCACAAAGTCGACACATACGTACTTCGTGATTATTAACTTCTTCAACACTGGTCTGACAAACACAAGTATAGAATCCTTGTTGCTGAACGGAGTGCCTTACGATGACTCGGGTTGGACAGGAGCTGTAAAACCAGTGGTTTTTGGCGACATTACGCCCGAAACCGTTCTCAAGGTAGGTAGTTCGTACTGCACCATGGTAATATTCAGTGACGATTGCAAGGATCCGAGAGGAAAGGGGCTCATCGTTGCCGTAGAAAATGGCCATTATGTGAATATCGGATTTCATACGACTGGTGGAAAGGATTATGACGCTTTTGTGATACTATCATGGAATTGTTATCCTGAAACCTCGCTATGTCCTGCATCAACGTTAGCCATCGCAATCATGGTAGTGATAGCTTTTGGCGCTCCATTCATTTTGGGTAAAAGAAGGGCACGTCCAAGCTTGGTCAAGAGTGTGGAAAAGACGAAACATGGAAGGGAACTTACATTATAATGGTGATGGCAGGATGGGAGTAACCCTTGCTGGTAAGGAGGATCATGATGACTCGTTAGGCTACGAGAGAAAGGAGAGATTGTTTCTTATCGGGGTAATAATTATCTTCGCAGTTTATTTTGGAGTAAACATCATCTATAATTTGCAGTCTATTCTGTCCATATTCCTGATTCCATCCAACTCCATTTTAAACCTCACTTTTGAGAGGATCACAATAAAAGGCACACCTGTAGTGAAATCAGCACATGCGTACTTTGTGACTATAAACTTTGTCAACGATGGTGATTACAACACAAGCATAGATTCCGTGCTGCTGAACGGCATACCTTACAATGACCCAGGGTGGACGGGGACCATCAAACCTTTGGTCTTCGGCGACATTACGCCCAACACTAGGATCAACACGAGTGTGGAGTACGATCCTAATCCCCCCTTGCTAAGTGGGATGGTCATATTCAGCGACGATTGCAAGGATCCGAATGGAAATGAACTCATAGCTAGTTGGTATGACAATTATTATGTAAATGTAACCATTCGCACGACTAGTAGCAAGGACTACGACAAATCCATAACGCTGCCACAAGGCCCCATCCTGCAAAACGCGCCATCTCCTGTAATGCCGTTGGTTATAGTAATGGCAGTGATGGCTTTACTCGCTCTATTCATCATGGCTAGGAGGAGAATTCGGACAGGAGTCATAAAGCATGATTCCCTCACTGAACTGAGAACTGGAACACACTTCATGCCAAATTATAGGTGCTTGCCGATATGCCATTAACAGTCGTGATAATGTTGAGGTGAAGTGAATGGCAGTTGGAAAGGTCGGTCTTCTTGACCTAGTCCTCCTCGTATCGCTTCTTCTATCTCTACAAAAATACCCGGTGACCCCCACATATGGAATGAACATGGAAAGCGCAGCGTTCGCCGATGGGGTCGACTTCAATGCGACGATCAGGGTATGCAAGATGATCGACGTTGATGGCGTCAACTCGACGACGGCCGATGACACCGCATACACCGAGGGCTGGACCATCTATCTGTACAAGGATGGCAACCTATTCGATCAGCAGACCACCGGAGCTGACCGATGCTTTACCTGGAGAAACCTGGGACCCGGGAGCTACATGGTGATCGAGGCCGATGTTGCTGGCTGGATCAGTACGAGCCTCACGAACCACGACTTCGGAGTAGTTCAGGGCAACCGGAGTTACAGCTTCACGTTCACCAACTTCAAGTTACATCTGGCGAAGACGACACTCACCTTGAGCTCACCGACAACGACGATGCAATTTTTTCCAGTCACTCTGAAGGCGACGCTCAGAGACGAGAGGGGGAACCCGCTACAAGGCATGAGGGTCCGTATTCACTTCCCAGGTCACGGCATAGTCGCAGTTCGGACCACGTACACAGGGGCTGATGGGACCGTTTCAATATCATACACTCCCTTTGAAATAGGCACCCTTCAGTTCAAAGCCGACTTTGAGTGGACCGAGAAATATGAAGGCAGCAGCGCCACGATCGCGCTGACGGTAGGACCCATAACGCCGTACATAGTCACGTTTTTCATGATCGGGGTCATTGCCTTAAGCCTAGTGAAGAAGCTTAGGCCCATCAGTTGGGGCTTGATATTCACCTTTATTGGATTGTTCTTCTGGACATTGTTTGGTGTAATGTACGGTAGTTCCGGCTTAGGAGATATATTACTTATAGGTTGGCATGAATTGATAGATTACGTAACCTTCACGCACATTCCAAAATGCTTGACGTTTCTGAGCTTGCCAGTTGCAGTGGTGATAGAAGCATATGGTCTGTTGGAAAAGGGGAAGAAAGCCAAGCTCGTCCTTGTTATTGCTACAGCTGTTATCATATCATTAGTTTATTATCTATTGCTCATACTGAGCCCTCGCTTCCCTTAACATTATGACAACTTTTCCATGACTCCTCTTAATTATCCCTAGCGGGCTTATTATTTCCGCCGTAACATACTTCCGAGCCACAAGTAGAAAGACCGCCTCTCAAACCTAGCCTTATAAATCAAAAAGTACCCTCGAGTTATTGGGATAATCCTTATATCGAAACCTGCCAAGTTAAGATTGGATTAATTGAAGCAAGATAACGATGTCGTCTTTCTTCTTGCGACTATGCTGAACCTTGCAGCTCTCTACCTGATTTTCTGGGCCTTATCTTTCGACGCGGCCCTTTGGGCCTCGGGCACTGTCTTTGTTGTTATTCTGTGGTCCTATGCCTGGTGGAACGCCCAAAGGCGCTCTCATTAAATTGAGCATCTGTCGGAAGGTAGTTCACCCCCTCCCTCCCCCTAAAGGCGCGTCATATGGTGTATGCGAAAACTGCAGCAAAGCTTCCTCAAGGGGCTCAGATGATAAAGAGAACTACCAATAGAACACTATAATAGATAATATAATTAACATTTAAATTCCATCGATCTATCGACGCCTTTGGCAATGGCAAAAGTGGGTATAGGCGTAATAGGCTGCGGCGGCATTTCTTCAGAGCACCTGAAAAGTTACGCCCTATTTCCAGAGATCTGCGAGATAGTCGCCGTTTGCGATGCTAATTTGGAGAGGGCTGAAGCTAGGAAGAGGGAGTTTAACGTGCCTTCAGCATACCAAAACCATACCGAGCTCTTGAAAGATAACCGGGTTGATGCGGTCAGCATCTGCACCCCGCACAACCTCCACGCACCAATCGCCGTCGAGGCGGCCGAGGCTGGAAAGCATGTTCTCGTTGAGAAACCAATGGCGATGTCTTTTAACGAGGCTGGGGAGATGATAAAGGCTTCGAAGCGAAGCGGGGTCAAGTTGAGCGTCATATTCCAGAACAGGTTCAGTCCGTATAATAAATTCATGAAGGAAAAGGCAATACCTCATTTGGGTAGGCCCATCTTTGGCTACGTAACGACCTTTCACTACAGAGACTCAGCATACTATGCCTCGGGACCTTGGCGGGGAAAATGGGCTGGAGAGGGTGGTGGGGTCTTCATAAACCAAGCCATACACGCATGGGACATAATGCAGTGGTTCATGGGAGGGGGAGTGGTTAAGGCTGAAGGCTACTGGACAAACATATTGCATCCAAGCATCGAAGTCGAGGACATCGGCTATGGGTCCGTGGGTCTAGGGAATGGGTCAAAACTGAAAGTTCTGACAACGACATGCTGCTCTGGTCCTAACATGGGGATGATCAGGTTTAAGAACGGAACATACAGGGGAGTTGGAGAAGAGCTAACGAATGGGGATTTCGAGTTAACAGACGAATCTTTAGAGGAAGATCTCAAGACCCAACTCAGCCAGCGAAGAAGCGAGAAGGAGAAGTATGGTAATCATGCTAAGCAAATCCTGGACTTTGTACAAGCAATACGCGAAGACAGGGAGGCATGGGTAACAGGAGAGAGCGCAGCAGAGTCGTTGAAGATAGTCGATGGCCTTCATGAGCGTGGAAGGGAATTCGAGGGAACCTTCAAGAAGTGGATCTTGCAGAATTACGCCCTTCCAAGCCAGGTTGAAGACTTGAAGAACAAGGATCTTGAGCACGTCGGAGGGCTCGGCCAGCTCATTAAAGACCTGATCAAGATCGTTATGTCAGAAAGGCCACTTCCAATACCCTTTGTATGAAACTAGGGTCTTGGTACCACGGTTTACTCAGTAAATTCCTAGTTCTTTGTAAAGGAAGCTCAAGCAGTTCTATCATCGCCTCTCGGCCACTGTTGAAAATTATCTACGTAGCGGTGTGTGTTTATGAGAACAGTGGTATGTAGAAAGCAAGGCTATTAGTAGGGCACTTTAATTTAGGAGCCTCCGTGGAGTTTGGTGGCCTCGCGTTCCAGGATCTCCCAGGCCTTCCGAATATAGTACCTGTAGTTCACCAGCGGCGTGCCATTGAGAACACGATGGTCTAAGGCCAGCACGCAGCCACCTGTGGCCACCATGGGGGGAATCTTGTATTCCAGTTCCTTGTCGATCTCCTCCTTGCTCCGCCACAGGACATACTTATCGATTCCACCATAAAACGCCAACCTGCTGCCGTACTTCCGGCGGACCTTGACGATGTCCATGCCCGCGTCTGGCTGCATGGGATGCATGCAGTTAACGCCGCCCTCCAGGAGGGCATCTATAATGGGGTTCAGGTTGCCATCGGAGTCTTGGTCGAATAGACGCGCACCTCGCTTCCTGAGCACGTCCCACACGCGTCGGTAGTATGGGGCAATGAACTCCTTGATTTGCCTAGGCCCAACCAATGGCCCGTCGCGACCAGCCATATCTTCGCTGACGTAAAGGATGTCCACCTGCACAGCTTTCGAGACGCGATCGAGCACCTGCACAGCTGTGTCACCGATGGTCTTGAGGATGTCGTTAATCATTTGGGGCTTGGTGTAGAAGGCTTTACAGAGCATCTCGTTGCCTAGCAGCTCTCGTGGCTCATTGAAACCACCTGGGATGCTCACATAAACGGCCCGCCCGGCTCGGAGGTGCTCCTGTGCGATCTCCCAGCCCGGGCTGAACCGCTCCTCTGAGAACTCGTAGTGATGCTTGATCTTCAGCCAGTCGTCCATCGTCTTAACCGGATGATCAATGGGCAGGGCCAGTGTGGAGATCCCCTTGAATAGCTTCATGGTGCGACCCATTCGGTCCCTGTAGATCTGATAGTCAGCGGTGTCCTTGAGGACCTGCTCGGGATCGCCGCCGATCCAGCCAGTTTCGACTGGCACACCACCCAACATCGGGCAGCGGTATGTGAATGCTGAGAAATCGAGCTCCTCGGGCGTGGCCCCCTGTTCTTCCCATTCCTCCTTCAACCCGACGAGAGGCCCGAAGATCTCAGTAAACAGTGGTCGGTCGTTACGACGGAAGGTCATGTAGTCCAGATATTCCTCCCTGCGCACCGTACAGTTTTTCTGTATGTCGAGGTCCGAGTGCTTGATCCACTTAAGATTCCCGCGTTTCTTGATCCGCTCCGTCATAAAGTGTGCCACATCGCTGATATTATGAATGTGCGATAGACATATGCCTTTATCTCAGAGATCGCATCGCTCGTTAGAGTCTCCGTCCAGCAATAGACGTCTACATTAGTTCCCCACTCATACCCATTCATCATTATATAAGATGGTTAGAAGTCGATCTCCCGAGTTGTCGCCAATCCGATCTGCTCCCTTCGGTCGCTGCGGCGACTGGCGTTATACCACAGGTACCAAAGGCCATTGAAATGTATGACATAAGGCTTGTACACATTGCAGTCATCCCAATCACCAGGAGGACCCCTACTTATTATCGGATTTCGTGGGAAGCGTTTCCAGTCGTGAATGCCGTCCTCGGATCGGGCCATGCCAATTGAGGAACTCTCGAAACCCTCTGCGAAGCCGATATAGAAGGCTAGATGATCATTCTCTCGGGGAAGGACGCAGGCGGCGGCCACCCTAGCGAACTCCCATCCCGAGGCAGGACGGAGTACTGGGTTGGAAGGTGCACGATGCCAGTGAACGCCATCATCACTCTCCGCGTATCCGATGGCATCCGGTTCGTACATCTCACCGCCGGAGTACCACATACAAAATTTGCCCTCCTCATAGAGCACATGAGGGCACATGATGCTACTCTTCTCCCATCCGCCCTCGGGCTCAAGAACCGGATTACTTCCCTGTCGCTCCCACCGCAATCCATCCCGACTGGTCGCCAATCCGATCCCGCTTCTGCGGTTTACTAAATTCTGCCCTGTGTAAAACATATGCCAGGTTCTCCCGATCTTGAGGACGCAAGGTCGATTGACCTCATCCCTCTCCCATTCGATCGTCGAATGCGGTTCAATGACGATGCGCGGACCCGTCCAGTGGATGCCATCTTCGCTCTTACTGTAGGCGATGGAATGCAAGTCCCGCCATGAGAGCCACATGTGCAGTCCATTCTCATCTGGGATCACGCAGCAATCGAATAGCGCTTGCCGGCAGTAGCCGGGACCCAGCACGGGATTTTCCGGATGCTTCGTCCATTCAACCATTACTTCTCCCCTCGTTCCGTTCATTCAGCGATAATTAACATTCCCGCTATGGCGCGATTTTATCAGATAAATCTTGGTCTGATGTTGATTTTAAGGCCTGGAGTTCAGCCTGATAAAGTCGGGGCAGATGTTAGTCTATAATAATAGACCACTAATTTAACCCCATTATTAAGATAGTAATTCGTCTCCTACTTCACTTATCGATTCTTCGCGTAATCATCTACTTGGGTTGAGCTGGCAGGTTGCTTCAGCGAGTTCCATGCACGTCATCCATTGGACATCGAGCTCATCATCGACACGCTTTGCGGCCTTGTCTAGGATCCTGAGGCCTGTCTCAAGGCCGTTCGACCACAGTGACTGCCAATGGGTCACCCAGATGGGCCATCCCCCTCCCCCAAGTAAGGCCTTCGTCCTGGCGATTATACTCCCGGCAGCGGATTCCAAGAATGAGTCGTCGGTGAGAGGATTATCGATCGTCTGCCACATGTAATCGTCGACGGTCGCGGGTATCGACACCAGAACCGCTCCATCCTCATGTGCAACCCAGGGCTTTGCATCGACCTTGTCTCCGATGGAGTGGAGGAAATACCACGATAGGTTCGAATCATATACTCGCCCCATGGCTTCGACTATCGATGGGACATATTCCCCCTCGACCTTCGAGGCGAAATCCCAAGGGGAAGTCACCCCCGTGCATTTTACGCCGGCATCCTTGAGCATCTGTAGGGCCCTCTCGATGTACGGCGTAAGAGTCTCCCTAGTCTGGGTCTGGGACCAATCCGCTTCACTTTGGTCGATAAAGCCACCTGTCTTGAGGTCGAGGGTAAGATTGTGGGTAATCATCTCGGGGGAAAAATCGAATTTATCCGAGAGCACCTCCTTGGCTGTGTCCATCCATTCGCGTGTCAATGTCACCCACTCCCCCTCGTGCTGCACATCAATCCCGGCCCTACGCGACATCGGCGGGATAACGCCCCTCACGACATCGCCGCACCCACCAGGGGATGGCAGGATGGTGAGCTTACCCTTTATGCCGCGCCTCTCAACCACTTCACAGAAGCGATCGAGGAAGGCATTCGGCACGAGATCCGTGAGCCTACGCCCATCACTCGTGAACGGCTTCTGCTTATGAACGTCCTCATAATGAAACCTGTATACGTGAATCAGTGGGCAGCTGTCATCGATTAACAGGCTTATCGGATTCCTTTTCGTACCCAATCCGAAATCGTCCAGAACGAATTGCCAATGCTCTTAAGGTTTCCGTCGGCTGAGCACCGTGGGCATAGGCTCAAGGAATGGTCTCGGCCACTGTTGGAAATTATCTCCGTAGCGGTGTGTATTCATGAGAACAGGATCGCCCGGCTTTTTAGAAGGGGAGAAAGGTGTGCTTCCAGGCGATCCTCTGGCTCAGAAGGCACCGTTTGGGCTCTTAAGTCTTGGAGGCATCTCCGTATCGAGGGAGACGTCAGTGAATATATAATTCAGACAATGATTTGCAGGAGCTTGCGAGCAGAAGAGGCGGATGATTGCCTAGTTTCCAATGTAGGAGCACACTTGACGGGGAGAATGCCCCCTCCCTAAAGGTGCGTTATAATTTAAAAATGACATAATTACAACCTTTATCTAACTTTAAATGCCGTCGATGGAAATTTACCAGAACAGAATTTTTGTCGGAGTTACCTCGATAACGCATCGGATTTTCGGGTCAAACAGTGGTATGCCCATGTTGTCTCTGCCTTGTTTGTCGAGTTTGATGTATTCCACGTCTTTGGTTCCGCGGACTTTGTTGAAGAGTCTGTTGTATTTATCCATGTGGGCTTGTGTGTGTTTTCGGAATACTTCTTCGTCTTTTATAATCTGCGCCTTACCCCGGATAACGACTGCCTCGTCGCGATAGTTGTACATTGCTACTGCCACGTACGGGTTTAGAGACAAGTTTTTCACTTTAACCGATTTGCGGTCGGTCTGCACATACACCTCGCCTTGGTCATACGTGAACCACACGGGAACGACATGCGGACGGCTACGAGCATCTACAGTCGCAAGACAAGCAACCCACTCGTTATCCAAGAACCCCTCCACATCTGCCAACGATTTTGGCAAAACAGTCACTCGATTTTTTACTTTCTTACAACCCGATATTAGCCTTTTCCTTACTGCAACGTAGGTATTACAACCAAATGGGGAAACTGAATTTACAGATATTGGAATCTAAAGTAAAATAGAGAAACTAATGGCTGAAAAAGGACCTATAACCCGTACCACCAAGGTTGCAATAAATTTGTCCACCCATCATATAGCAAACTGCCTATTGCGGCTCCGTAAGCTAAGCAAAGCGTAAGAATAGGCGTACTAAGCATGAGTTCATAAGGAGTGGCTAGTAGGAAGAAGAAGATCTGTAGCTCCAGTGATGGAAGGCTAGTCGAGGTAGCTTTTAAGCAAGTTAAAAAGCTTAAAAAGATATATCGCAAACAATAATATGAAACAAAAAGATGAAGAGAGGGAGGGAGAAGGCGACCGTTGTTTGTCTAGCAACAATGATGCTTTACCTTTCATTTACAATGACAGCTGTACAAGCCTCCATAACGCTGCTTAATGTCGCTTTTAATACCTCAAAAGGAGGGCCGGAAATTGCCGATTTTTCGAAAGGAGATACTATTGAGCTTCATGCGACTTTGCAGGGAGGTGCACTTGTACCTTCAACGACTTTGAACATACAAGTGGAATTAGTATATCCTGATGGTACGTCAGTTGTGATATTCCCATCGAGTCCTGTATCTCTTACTGTCTGGACCGATTTCAAACTGATAGAGTACGGTATAAAGCAATCCGATCCAGAGGGTGATTACGCATTAGTTGTTAGTATTGAGGACCCTGTGACCGATGAGAGCGAACAGGGAAGGATCCCATTCATAGTGAAATCAAATCCTTTTTATTTAGAAGTAATCGTAGCTTTAATAATTGTTGCAGGTGTGAGCGTAGGGGTAATCCTCATTAGAAGGCATAGGAAGGAAATGGTTAAGACGAGTGAGCATGCCTGAAGCATTTAGGATTCTTCCCTCACGAGTTCCCTAGTTTTAGCTTTTAGCTTTGTTCTCTCAATTTCTCGAATATTCTTGTAATAAAACGAGTTTTACATATTTCGAAATATTCTTGAATTTAATTGTCAACATGTAAATTTCTCGAACATCCTGACTTGGATGTGTATACAGACGTTATGATAGGTTTATACATGATTTATACATTACTGGTTATTAATAGATTAATTTCAAGCTGTTACAAGTCCAGACATAGTAGTGAGTGATTGGTCGAATACACTATTTCTGTTGATGATGGATCGCCTGGTGGGCTAAAATTAGTGAGGAGGTGACAAGCCTCCAGGCGATCCTCTGGCTCAGGAGGCACCGTTTGGGCTCTTAAGCCTTGGAGGCATCTCCGTAACGGGGGAGACGTCGGTGAATATGGAACTCTCAGACAACGTGATCTATTGGGGTAACAAAGAAATACTACATTGAGGCAAGACAGAAGCCCTACATGCCTTAGGCAGGCCAAGAACAATGTATAACTTGTTCAGATTATGGCAAAGTCAAACGAAGTGGTCCGTAGCCGATAAAGAGCCAGGGGGATTCGTCCCGACTAGATTGCTTGAGGAAGGAAAAAATCCGGGGCTTGGCATTCGAAACCTCCACAGAAAGGATATCGACGGCCAAGGCGTTGGCATAGCCATTATCGATCAGCCTGCTTTAAAGGAGCATCAGGAATACACCGACCGCATTCTGCGCTACGAGGCAGTGGGTACGGAACATGATTCACCGGAGCTGCACGGGACGGCAGTAGCGAGTATCGCCGTGGGCCGCACGTGCGGTGTTGCCCCGAAATCGTCTTTATACTATTTTGCTTTCCCCACATGGAGCTGGTTGGACAATGAGCCGTGGTCGGAACTACTCACTAAGATCATCGAACTTAATGGGGAGCTGAAGGACTCCCCAAAGATTCGAGTCGTCAGTATTTCGCTGGGCGCTTTTTCCGAGAGGGTGAATTTTTAACCTCTGGCAAGAGGCGGTAAATAAAGCTGAACGGCAAGGGATTCTAGTAATGACGATAGCGATTGAACTGACAAATTAGAGTTATCTTTACTATAATCAATATAACTTGATAATCGTCAAGTTTATAAGCAAGCAAGGACAATGATAGCACAAGGATCATGTCATCGATAATTGTAAAATATAAGGAGAAGATACCCCCCGAGACCCGCGGCATGCTTGATGCCTTGAGCGAGCCTACAAGGCAGGGACTGGCCATGATGCTGACCGAAAGGGGGGAACTCTCCTTCAATGCGCTCTTACAAGCTGCCAAGCCTATGAACGCCAGCACTTTGAATCACCACATCAAGGCCCTGATGAAGGCTGGCTTAGTCAAGAACTATTACAGGAAGGTGGAAGGCAAGGACGACTACTCGTTCTATCAAATCACAGATTTGGGAAGGAATTTTCTCAAGCAGATAGGTGCCCTATAGATCTGAATGATAGTCCATTATGAAGGATTGACGAGAACTTAGCCTCCTCGAATCATCTTGGATAAAGGATTTCATGACTAGCTGAATCTTACCCCAACCTGGTCCAAGATGGGAAGCGTCAGCGAAAAATAGGTCTAGAAAAGTGGGTCAGGGAACAAGAAGAGAGAGCAAAACGAGGAGCAGTATTTACAGATATGCACACCCCGCACGAGTAAGCCTTATGAAAGGATCTTTCAGAGAATATGTATGAAAAAGTTGGAAGGGCTACACATTCACCAAAACAAGAACCGTTTTGGTTCAACTTCAATGATGCAACGTTCACTCTTGTCGAAGAGGGGAATGCCAAGACTGTCCCTTCCATGGGCGTTTAGTTTGAGGTTGTACTTCTTGACATGATCCGATGTCCTCCCCACAAATTCATCTTCGCCAACAATCTTCGCAATACCCCTGAGAATGACTGCCTCCTCGCGATAAATCACCGATAGAGCCACGTTGTGACTGCGTAACACATTTCGAACCTTAACTGAATTCCTTGAAGTCTGGACGTATGCCTTCCCATTGTCATAAGTAAAAAAGACAGGCACTATGCACGGCTCACCCTTATCATTAACCGTTGCAAAGTCTGCCAATCGCTCTCGTTCCATGAAATCTTTGACCTCGTTCATAGTCTTGGGCATCATAAAACCTCTTTAAGGGAATAAATGGGCAGTTCCAACCCTTTCGGAGAAGGCCGTTTTGGGCTCTGTTTCGTAGTCACACATTTCGATCGCCTCACTTACGATGTCGGGCTTTTTATTGTCATTTATCGTTTTTATGGTCACCGGGCTTGGATCTGGAAAAAAAAGTATACGTAGTTTGTATTGGTTCCTATCAACTTCCCTAATTGGCCTTGCGTTGTGGACTGATATACCTGATATGCGGAAAATAGGGGATCAGCGCTCTGGGTCCACGTGACTTCCAACCCACTCTCGGTAACACGGCTATGAATCATTCTACCCAGTGGCATGATTTTATTAGCGCGTCGTTCGAACCGTTGGCGGAAGGCGTAAGGGTGATCCAATGAAAGAGGTTCCAGTCGACGAGGCTTGGGAGAGAAAGTACCCAGAAAGGACCGTCCTGGTCGTTTCGTGCGACTCTGAAGGAAAAGCCAATATAATAACATTGGGATGGAACATGCCCACTTCGTCGGTGCCACCTACGGTCGCCATCTCCGTTGGGTTGGAGAATCACAGCCACAGGCTGATCTCCGAGGCGGGAGAGTTCGTCCTTTGTTTCCCGAGCATCGAGATGCTTGACGAAGTCATGTATTGCGGGACGCATTCAGGGAGGGACGTGAACAAGTTCAAAGAGACCGGGCTGACGCCGGTCCGCGCGAGGCACGTCAGGCCCCCGTTGATCGCAGAAGCCGTGGTAAACATGGAGTGCAGGATTGTCGGGCAGCACAGGACGGGTGATCACACCATCTTTGTAGGCGAGATCTTGGCCGCGTATGTTTCGGATGAGGAGAGGAGGGTGCTCTTCAACCTTGGGCAAGACAGGTATGAGGGCTTTCCATGGTAGTCGCCCAAGCGGGCAGTCTGCGAAACTGGATGGCATCTGATACGATCGCGTGCCCTTCATGGAACTCGGGCTAGATGCCAAGATTATGTCGGCAGTCCTCGGGAAGCCTTAGTGTTTTGCGCTCTTACGCGTAACGTCGCTTTCGTCGATCCTTTATTTTTCAGGTACTTTAGAGCCTTGATGAGGAAGTCAAGGCGTATCACCTATTTTTGTCCTAACTTGCTCGACTGTTTCGATGTGTATAGGATCAGGTGCCCCACAATTTAGACAACCTTCAACCTATGCTCAGATATCCAGAATGATTGCCCACAAGCATTACAAGTAAACTGACTCTTATACTTGGCCTGTTTCTATTCAGACGGTAGAGGTAAAGTAGTAGGTGAAGCTGGTACGGACTTCTTGCCTATTTCTCCAGAATGCTCTTCAACTTCTCTAACGTTCTCTTCACATCCCTTTCGCCTAAGCGTCCAAATATCTTCATGAGAATCTTATCTTGAATTGATTTCAATTCAGCGTCCACCACATATGTGAGCCTAGTTCCCTCATCAGTAGGTTTCAAGATATATGTCATAGAAGCCTCTCCCCCATGAAGATATGTAATCTTCTCATTTTCAATACTCTCTGTCACCTTGAAATCGGCTTTTGGGTGAGCAGATGGATAAGCAGATGCACCCACTCTATACTTATCCTTGGGAGTGTTCACCTCTGAAGTGAACTTCAAATTCTTCAAATCAAGGAACGCGCCCGCTACTCCTACCTGCCACTCTGGCCACCTGTCCAGAGCAAGCATCTCCCATACTTTCTCAGGTGGAGCCTTGATTTCAATCGACTTTTCCATCCTAGTCAAAAAATCACCTCCTATTGCTCATCAATCCCGTATATCTTTTCATAGACATCAAGTCTCCCCGCACATATATCCGTAATCCTTCGTTATTTAACCCGGTCTATATGATTATCCATAAGCCAGTAATACCTAATGTCTCTTTCGAAACAGAAGATACCCACAACCGAGTATGGAGTTGAGAGAGCCGTAAAATTAGGTTTAGACGCCAACTACCCGGTTCTCGTTAAAGCTTTTCGTTATTTAGCTAGCGTCACGGGTGGATATAGAGACAGACCGGGAAAAGACGTTAATTGGCCTGCTGGCATAAGACTCATCATTGCGTCGACGATGGCGAGAATTCAGCCTGATAGCCCCTTGAGTTCTAAAATGTCGACACTCGCAATGTCAGTAATGGCTGAAGCTAGCACCTCTAGACTGAACGTCCCGAAATTCAATTTAGATTGTTCAGGGGGCTTGACCAGGGTGACTCGCAATTCTACCCCTCCTTGAACTCTTCTGCCTTAGTGGTTTGGGTAATAAGCTTTTTACGAATAACCGGTATAGAGAATTATTGATGATGGAGAAAAGCAGACTCATGAGTGATTCGCAGATTGAGCAGGAGCTCAACGTCTTCTATCACAGGTCAAGCATGGTGCTCTGAGGATATCGCGATGTCCATCCTAGACAACATGAGCCTTTTGGCGAATGTCCACAACAAGAAGTACATCGAGGAATTAAGTAAGAGGAGTAAGGAGAGGATAACAGAGTTGGAGCGATTTTTTTCGCTAGCATATTCATCATCATCACTGGAGGAGCATAGAGCAGTACAGTTAGCAAATTTTTATAAGGCCATTTAGGCTTTAGGGCCCAAGTTGAAGAGCTTGTCTTCATATAAAAATTCATCCAAGCTGTCCATGAACATCGGGCGGAGGGGCCCTTTCAACGCGATAAAGCTCCTAATATTGGCATCAATGTTCCTACTTTCAGATACGATCACAACATCATCCGCTTCAGTCGTAGTAAATCAGCAGGCACCGGATTTCACTTTGACCTCGATATACGGTGAAAGTGTCACCCTCTCCGATTACAGGGGAAAAGTCATGCTATTGGATTTCTGGGCGACTTGGTGCGGTCCGTGCAGGGAGGAAATACCCGAACTCTCACAGTTGTATTCAACGTACAAGATAAAAGGCCACAATATATCTTGAGTTAATTTTAATCAATAGTTTGCCAAGTTAAATGGTCCCTTTGGGGAAGGAACTCTTATAGGCCTTATATTCACTTTTCATTATACCCAAGGCCAGGATGAAAGCCAATGAAGATCCTTTTGAAGCGGTTTGGAACGATGGAAATATGCATACTAAAGCATCAAGAGATGTTATTATGAGCAAATTATCATATTTTATAATTCTATCATCGATTGTGATCGCTTCCATTGCAGCCAGTGCCACGCCATCACCAGCTCTAGAAGAGCCCATCCCACAAGGAATGGGTCCAACCAGAATAGCGATCACCGAAGATGGTGAATACGCTTACATCGGCTTTCACCTGTCCGACACCGTCTTCAAAGTACGTCTGGAAGACCTCAACGTCGAGGCCGTGGCAGATCTTTCCACCTATTTCCCGATAGGTTGCTACAACATTGCCCTTGACGCAAGTGGTAAGAAGCTCTTCATTCACAGCGCCTCATGGAGGAAACTATTCGTCCTTGACACTCAGACGATGAGCATAATCCATGTCATAGACAACATCGGCACCGTCGGCATGACCCGGTCCATGTTCCGGTCGCAATATGGCCCATATCTGATCATCTGGGACAGCAGTAACACGGTGAAATTCGTCAACACCGAAACGTATGAGGTGACGGAATTGACGGATGACAATATATGGTTCATGCAGATCGAGGAGAGCAGATCCGAACAAGGCAAATGGTATGTCGCTACCCAGGTGGGACCGAGGGAGGGGATAATGGGGCTATATGATTATCGAATTAAGAAATGGGACACTTCCATATCCATCACCACACAGCAGGAAGGGCTGACTATCAACGACCTCAAGGTCCTACCTGGCGAGAAAAAGGCCTACATGGCCATTTGGGGCGGCTTCTATCTGGAAGACCAGACCCACGGGTATGGCTGGGTCTATTCGATCGATCTGGCGGAAGGGGAAGTTAAGGTCATTCCCATAGATGGCGATATATGGTGTTTGGGGGCCGACCCCGACGGCCGTTGGGTGTATGTGGGCGCGGACTGGCCCAAACCTAGAAACGTAAACAACATCCAGGTGGTCGATACGAAAACCGATACGGTGGTGGATTCGATCGACTTAAACAAGCTCGCACTTTTTGGGACGCAGTTTTCATCAGGTGGGACGCAGTTTACATCAGTAGTTGACTTGCAGATCGACCCCGTGAATCCCCGTTTCCTCTACGCCGTCAGTAATGACGGCAATGCGCTCATTAAGGTAGATCTCGATAACCGCACCCTTGCAGACGCACTAGTTTTCAATGAGGAAAGCTTCGAGCCAAATTTCCTCGCCAAGGGGCCGATGCAGAATACCGGCTACATTCTCATTCATCAGAGTGCAAATGCGTTTGAGCTTGATCTTGACAATGCGACCATAAAAGGCTTCATCAGATTCCCCGCGATCCGCACTGATATCGGCTCGTATGATGTCGCCACTAATGATGCTGGAAACCTCCTCATAGCCCAAGGTGAAAATATGTTGGAGGTCGATCCGAAGGATATGAGCCTCATAAAAACACATCCGCTTCCCGCAAGCATAGGCGGATTATCGCATTTTGTCCTTTCCAATGATCGGACGAGGATATATGCGATTCAAGATTTCATTGGAGGGCAAGAACACTCGGATGTCTTCGTGGCTCTCGATGCCGCAACCTTTCAGGTAATTAAACGCATCAAAGTGGAGGGGGGAGTCTTCAACGAGAGGCCTTTTGAACTGCCCGATGGCTCAAAGGTGTATGCCCTAGGGGGATGGGACTGGGGCACAATAACCGTTCATGCGATTGAGACGGGCAATTATACCATCAAGAAGACAATCACATACGATGACCCCGATAATACCTTGGGCATATCCGCCGGGCCCTATTTCCCATTTGCCTACGATCCCAGCTCGCACACCCTCTTCGTGGGCGCCGGCACGGTGGTCTTGGCCATAAATACGGATGTGGATGAGATAGAGCAAGTCATCGAACTGGCCGACTCGGGGAGGGCCATCGGCTTCGAACCCACGGATTCGGTCTACTCATTTGTCTACGTCAATGCGATAGGCCTCATCTATGATCCCAAGGAAAATCATCTATACATCGTCCACCTCGATCGGGCCTTCGTCAGCATCTATGACCTGGGGAACGACCGGTTCCTACCGCATGTCATACCCCTCGAGGGATTTTTCCCCAGCTACGCGTTCGCGAACGATGACATCAACAAGATCTACATCCTGAACGGGCGTTCGGATAGCGTCTCCGTCATAGACGTCAAGTCGAAGGCGCTGGAGAAGGTCATCGACCTGCACGGGGGGTGGGTGTCCGTCCGGGCGGTGCCAGATGGGGCGTCCATCGTGGTAGATGGCGCGCAATACGAAGCGAGCGGTGCATTCGAGTGGATCGAGGGTTCTGTGCACGCGATCTCCGCTCCGGAATCCGTCCCATTGGGCGAGGGCGAAAGGCTCTCGTTCTCGGGATGGGAAGATGGAAACGGGTCCCTGTCCAGGTCCGTGAGGGTGACGGGCCCGGCAGGTTACGTTGCGGTGTTCAGGAAACAGTACTATCTATACGTGATCTCCGATTACGGCTCTCCGACGGGCTCTGGCTGGTATGACGACGGCGCCATCGCCACGGTCGACCTTGCATCGGGAGAGGTCCCAGCGGAATTCCCGTACGCGAACGTCTTCGTCGGATGGGGAGGAGATGCCCAGGGAAATAACCCATCGTCCCAAATCCAGATGGACGGGCCAAAGACGGCCATCGCCAGATGGGAGAGGCGACTCGGTTCATCGTTCTATGCCTCACTTGGGGGCATGGTGTTCGGCATGGCCTTGCTGGCAATCATTCTCCTTCTGAGGAGGAAAGTTCCGCCAAAGGAAGGGCCTCCACCCCCCCAAACCCCTGCTCCTTAAGAGATGAGAACATATTTCGGAGTAAAGATAAACCCATAAGTTTATATATTATACGGCATACCATCTATACGGTTAGCCATATGGGAGGCATCAAGACCACCATAGTGATCGATGAGGAAACGCTGAACGAGTTTAGGAGGTTCGTCTCTTCCAAGTACGGGAGCTCGAGGATGACCAGCTCGGCCGTCGAAGAAGCCCTCAAGAGCTTTAATGCCGTTGAATACCTGAAGAAATTTTCCGATTTAATGAAATTCGAAATTACTGCATATCCTTCGGCCAAAGAGGTTGAAGAGGGGAGACCCAAGCTGCGGACATCATCGGCCAAAGAGGTCAGGGAGATGAGGGATGGGCGTAAAAACCGTCTATCTGGACTCAAGTAGCATCCTAAAGAGGTATGTTGTAGAGAAATCATCTGAGGTCGTAGATGCTATTTACAAGAAGGCCGAGGCTGGCGAGATAAAACTTGTGTTCTCGATCTGGAATATAGGGGAGATCATCGGGGTCCTTGATAGGTATGCGTCGAGAAAGCTCATTACGATGGAAGCATTCAGGGCTGCTCTGTCGAAGTTCGTCCTCGAATCGATGAAGATGATCCGTTTAGGTTCACTACAAATAATGCCAATTACCAGCACATCTCTCTCCAACTCCTGGCTCATCATCACGAGGTACCACGTTTATGAAGCTGATGCGCTGCAGATATCAACCTCGTTGGAGGCAGATTGCGACTTCCTTTTCAGTGCTGATGTGGACTTGGTTCGCATAGCCAAAAAGGAGGATATAAAGGCCGTAGACATAGAAGCCGAGCCCGAGAGGGCATTGGGATTCATCAACGAGGATATGAAAGGTCCTTAAACAAGGAAAGGCGAATGAAAAGAAAGATAATCACGACGACTATGATAATGCTTCTGGCATTCGCTGTTATTGTGCCACTGGTGTCAGTTCCAACGGTTTCGGCCAAGACAGTTCAATATAAAGTGATTCAGTCGATATGGATTTGGCCCGAACCCGGGTTCGATCCGTTAGGATTACATCCTGGCGAACATATATATTGGCTTGAGGATCTATATACTATTGACGGTCGCCACGTGGGAATACTTTATGACTATGGAACGGATAAAACCTATCTTGTAGGCACGACGGAACACTTTTTTGAAGAGTGGGTTCTTCGATTCGACGATGGCGGATGGATCGCAGGAACTGTCGAAGGTGTTTGGAGCTTAGTGACTTTTAAAGCTAGGTGTACAGGTTTGGTAACAGATGCGTCGCCTGATCGGGTGAGTTATATTGGATCCAAATTTAGCTCACAAGGCACGACAAGCAATCCCGATGACAGTTTTGTTGGAGAGGATTGGATAAGTCCAATTACAGGCACTTCCACAATGCGTTTTTCAGGCAAATGACGGGAACGGGGGATTAAGCGAGGCTCTTGTTTTTCTGTTCTCTTTCGTCATAATGGCAAATATCTATACCAGTACGTTTCCATGAAAAAATTTATTATAAGTTTTTAGAATGAATGCAAACGTAGAATTACAGAATAAATTTGATATAGACACAGTATAAATATTGTGTCCTTTCTTAACCAGAATTTCTACGAAGGCATTTAAAAGTCAGGAAGGAACAAGTCTTGAGGTTTTGGGGACAGGGCCTTCTCTAAAATATATGTCGAGAATCCTGACATGGCGCAGATGATGGAGTTCGACACCTTTATTCATGAGAACAGGATCGCCCGGTTTTTTGAGGAGAGTAGGGAGGATAAGACGGGCTTCCAGGCGATCCTCTGGCTCAGCGTGTAACATTTGGGCTCTTAAGCCTTGGAACTACCTTCGTACCGGGAGAGACGTCAGTGAATATGGAGATCTCAGACAACACGATCTACCGAAAGCGGGAGCTTGTGAGCAGAAGAGGCGGATGATTACCCAGTCTCCAATATGGGAGTCATCTATGGGGAGAATGTCACCCCCCTCCCCCTAAAGGAGCCTTACAATTTATATCCGAATGTTGCACCGTCTCATTGAGGAGCGAAAGGAGTGATTTGGATCGGTTTAGAAGGATCACGGAGCCTAAGAGCACCAGGGCCATGACCGGATGGCAGAGGCTGGAAACATGGTAGACGCAGCTTCCCTGCTCTTCATGGCCGGAGGGGCATTGTCCTATCCCATCTTTCTCCACCTATCCCTCAAGAAGTCGCTGAGCATCGTATCCAAGGAGAAGGTGATTGAGATCGAAAGTAAAGGGGGGATGTTCTATTTCGTTAGAAGAGATTAAGGCCCTTGTCCGAAAGGGGATTGAAGCCCTGAATAAGGGAGACCTAACCGTATTGGACGAGTTCATGGCATCAGATTATGTCGACCATACCAATCAGTTAAGAGGCCGTGAAGAGGTCAAACAATTATACATGAGGACTTTCAAGGATTTTCCTGATTTCCATAGGGCCATCGAGGACATAGTCGCTGAGGGAGACAAGGTGTGGGTCCTTTTCAAAATTACGGGAACAGACCCTACTGGCAAGAAGATTGAAATAGCATCAGTCAATATCTTTCGCATAGTTGATGGCAAGGTCGTAGAAGGGTGGACCGTACCACAGTTAGTTAGCAGGGACAAGAAATTGAAGGTTACGTAACTACCCTGAAGAGGTGATGTTCCATGTACCATTGCCCTCAAACACCTGCGGAACTTCGAGGAAAAGGCAGACCAGTAACTCATTTATAGTGAAAATGAGCAACTCACCACAGGAGGTGGTAGTCGGAAATGTCGCTCTATATCATGTGTTTCAATCTGAAGGATGGTGTAAATGAGGAAGAGTTTGTTAAGAAAACTAAGGACTGGGTCAGTTACATCAAAGGCAAAGTGGAAGGACTTGGGCCCATGAAACTATTCCGTCATCACGCTTTCGGTGCTAATCAGAGGAGATATCAAATGCACACAGAGTTCAAAGACTTTGGCACATGGGACAGGTTTTTGACATTCCATGGGAAGGACGCTAAGGCGGGAAGGCTTATGCACGATTGGCAAAGCCTCATAGATATGAATACGCACTATGACGAATTTGTACGCGAGATTCCAATTTGATTGTCTGAGTTCCTCAAAATGGAGGGAGAGGCCATCGCAGAACTCTGCGCCGACATGGGCAGCCCTCTTACCGAGATGACCATAACATCCAAGGTTGAGGAAAGGCTCAATCCCGCCCCTTAGCCGTTTGGGCATAACATTGTAATTTTTAAAGATGATTAGAATTGGATATCTATCTGTCCATCAGAAATTCATGGAGTAATGGTTCGCTGGAAAGAGATAGCTTGGACAGAGGAAGAGGTTAGGATTCTACGAGAGGTATGGCCGAGGGAGTCTAGGCGTACAATTTTGGAGAGGCTACCGAATAGGTCATGGCCTGCTTGCGCAGGCAAGGCGAGCTCCCTAAAAATTAGGAGATTGAGGCCTAGCGAGCCATTAGACAAACATTAGGTATTATGGGCTTATAATAAAGGTTAATTCTAACAATTGGGTTACTATTATGAACTCATTTGGATAGATTGAAGGAGCTGCATATTGTAGATGCAGAAAAAGGGGAGATAGAAATACTAAGATGGAGATGAAGTTGAATGACCCTGGATGTATTATACAAGATTAATATCGGTCCTGAAGAACTGATAGATAAGGTTAGTTTTGGTTTCCAGTCAATAGGCTATGTTATAGCACAAAGAGAGAAAACAAAAGTAGTTTTACATTATAAATCATCTGCTGACTTAGTTGACTATGCCATGGTAGGGTTCGGAGCGTTATTTGCGAGTTCGGACAATATTATATCATTAGATGCTAAAGAAGGGGAGGTAAGAATAATAGCATCTGGAAAGGTTGCTGAAGCTCATGCCAAGGACTTAATTAAGCAATTGATAAACGCCTCGCTAATCTATAACCCAAAACCACCTAAACCAGAGGGGGGAAAAGCAATAACACGATATATTCATGGCAAGAAGGTCATAAAGGAGTTGAATGATTCGGCTAAGTTGGATGCAATATAGTGGTTACGAAAGAGGGGAGTGTAGAAAGGTTTGGTAAGTATATATGTTTGCCACAGTAGGCTTGACAAATGGTTTATTGAGCCATTAGAAAAAGGTCTTAAGGAATTACATATAGAACCTATTTTTATAGAATCAGAGACGCCTATTCCAAAATCAGCGCCGATTGTATTTAGAGAAAGGATAGGAAAGGCGTCTGCGGTCTATGTTATATGGACTTCAAATGTTACCAACAATACGATTACGCGAGAAAATGTCATATGGGAAGTAGCCCAAGCTCATGCGCTAGATAAACCTCTGTATGTGTTTAAAGAGACTAGTGCTCCTGACCCAACAATGAATATAAGTTATGCTATACTTTATCATCAATTTGACGGTAATATTCAAAGTCAGGTGCAAGATGCCCTCAATCGAGCAATTAATAAGGCTCAGGAGATTGCCAAACTAGTTGGCGTTCCAAAGGGATCTACAATAGATATTGAGCAATTATCTTCTATCAGAGATGCCTCCTTCGACAGCACTACAAATTGCTATCGCAGTTTCGCCATTGCCCCAGAGAAGAAAAACAAGCATGTGATTGAACTTAGTGGAGACACTTATGATTGGCTATCTGGTAACATTCCTCAGCATCTTTCATTTGGTTATATACGTCCTAGTCAAAGTGGCGCAGTCTTCGGATATGATTCTAATATCAACGCTGAAGTGAGCCAAGAGGGATTCGTCTATTATGGTGAGCTGATGGAGCAAGGTGTTTATATTATCAGGACAATAGTAGTAATTGGAAGTATGTTGAAATATGCCCAACGAATTTATGAACGCTTCAATTTCTACGAAAAACTTGGAGATGAAGCAATAGTAATGATTAGATATAAGCTTGGCAATGCAAATGGTCAGAAACTTGCACGCAATCAAAGCGATTATGATCGACTATGGCATCTTATGTACGATTATATCTATGAAGGTAATGAGTTGGTTATAGAGAGAGAGCAATCATTTGGAGAGATCCGTCAAGCATGGAATACCATAGTTGAATCAATGGTGATAGAGTTTTGTAGGTCGTTTGGTTTCATGTTTGATGATGATAAAAAAGCGAAAGATTTAGTGACGTCTATTCTACAACGTTATGTAGCTAAGGTCATATAAAAAATGAGGGAGATTTGAGGGGTTAGATTATCTGGATTTACATAATATCTCCTTTATCTCAAATTAATGGAAGGTCACATTTTAGATTACACATGAGCTATTAAAGAACGACTAATGAGCAGTTCACAGTTTATCTAGATGCCCAGATAACTATATTCAAGGAAATAATCCTAGATAGGAGCATTAAAAATGAAGTAGAAAGCCGAGCATAGGTAGAAGTTTCGCCCGAGTGGTTCACTGAGTTTTTTCCGCCCAACACCTTGGGCGATTAGTATTGGCGGGCTGAGAGCCTCGGCCGAAGCCTTGGCGCGTACACCCCCAACCTATCAACGGGATATTTTATCCCAACCCTCGTCCGAGAAGAGGCAGACTCGTTACCGTGCCTACCTTCGCGTTGAGACGCTCTCTCATGCTTGCTTGCGCGCACACGAGCGAGCGACTGCCGCGTATTAGATCTCGGATCGGTCGCTTATTTTCGGGACGCGCTTCGTCCTTAGATGCTTTCAGGTCTTATCGCGGACGGCGTGGCTGCCCGGCGGTGCCTTGTCAGACAACCGGTAAACTAGAGGCCGCGGCGCCCAGTTCCTCTCGTACTGTGGACACCTTCCCCTCAAGCGACCAACACTCCCAACAGATAAAGTCCGACCTGTCTCGCGACGGTCTAAACCCAGCTCACGTTCCCCTTGTTAGGGAATGCGAGATCAAGACGAGTCCGCTCTTTCTTTAGCCTCGCACACCCGTTTAACGGGCGAGCAGCCCTACCCTTGGCGGCTTATGCACCGCCAGGATGGGAAGAGCCGACGACGAGGTACCAAACCGTGCGGTCAATGTGAACTATCACGCACGACGAGCCAATTACTCACGGGGTAACTTTTCTGTCACCTCCAGCCCCTATCCATGAGGACATGGAGGATCGCTAGGCCATGCTTTCGCACCTTGATCCTCTACTGTGCAGGATCGAATCAGGCCGGCTTTTGCCCTTGCACTCTACAACGGATTTCTGTTCCGTCTGAGCCGACCTTAGGGCCCTCTCGATATCTTTTCAAGAGGGGGCCGCCCCAGCCGAACTGCCCAGCAATAGTTGTTCCGGACTTTCGCCCGGTAAGAGAATAGGTTGATGGTGGGCGGTGTTCCATGGTCGCCTTCCCAACCCCCGGAAGGGCTGAGTATAACGGCTCCCGCCTACACTCTGCATCTTCAACCACATCCCAGCTACAGCATGCAGTAAAGCTCCACGTGGACTTCTTGTCCCGTTGGGAGATCGTGGACTGTGCAGCCACGTAAAGTGGGTTCACCGGGTTCCAGGCGGGGACAGCAGGGCCGTCGTTGCTCCATTCATGCACGTCGGAACTTACCCGACAAGGCATTTGGCTACCTTAACAAGGTCAGAGTTACCTCGGGCGTTAAGCGGTCCTTAGCTCGGTTGAAACCAAGTTTGAGATACCGCTGCTGGCCAGGATTCAAGAGCCGTGCACACCCTTTCGGGCTAGCGGCTCCCTGTGTTTATTACTCGGACGAGCGCACCTTTGACCCGTGATACGGAATCGACTCGAGTTTCCTAGAATTTCTTAGACTAATGAAACGCATATCCATTTCTTTCTTTCACTATCTCTCTGATGATATTCTCGCTGGATCTTTTTTTCAACCACGATACAAAACCACTTTCAAGGTTAAGAAGACTCGATGTTTTGAGCCACATACAAATTTTGTAGCTACGTATATGCATGCCTTCTGCATCAATGTGCCTCTATCTAACTTCGTGCATTCATTGTTATTATTAGTCGGTTGATCTATTTCTTCGCACTTCGTTTCATTTCGTTCGAACCATCGAGACGCAGCAGGCACTTCACTTAACGAGATTCCGTCCACAGAGAACGCTCCCACGGCATGCGAACCGTTCTATCTTATCGACGAAGTTGGGATGCGCTCCCTTGAAGTATGGTCGGTGCCTCTTTCCGTTTAGTAAACAGTCGCGGCCCCCTAGTCACTGCGACCTAAAGCCAAACCGAAGTCCAGCTTTAGGCACCCCTTCTTCCTAAGTTACGGGGCTAGATTGCCAAGTTCCCTCGCCGTGGAGTACCCCGAGACGCCTTGCGCTTCTCACGCAGGAACACCAGTGTCGGATCTCGGTACGGGCAGAGAGGATCCATCTCCACCACCTTTTCCATGGCTCCGGGGCCCAGAAGAACACGCCTAAACGGCATGCCATTCCTGCCTTCACCTGGTTCTCACCTTTACGGTACTCCCCAGGTTTTGACAGTTAGACGGGGCGACAGCCCCGCTCAACCTGCCCTGAAGCGTCAGCAGTGAAGCTTGTGTTACCACGTGTACCTCTCTGGTGCCGGAATATAAACCGGCTTCCCTTTTTCGGCCTTCCATATTAAAGAAGGTCTTAGGATCGACTAACCCCCGGCTGACGACGCGTTGCCGGGGAACCCTTGTCCTTCAGGCGGACAGGATTCTCACCTGTCTTAGCTGTTACTACCACCGGGATTAACAATCCAAGTCGGTCCACTGGACCTCTCGGCCCAGCTTCGGCCCAGCTCGGACGCCTTCCTACCACACACAGCCTGAGGCTGTGGTCTGGGGTATCGGCAGCTGGCTTGAGCCCCGTTCATTTTCTGGGCCTAGATTCTCGGCGGGTGAGCTGTTACGCACTCTTTGAGGGATGGCTGCTTCTAAGCCTACCCTCCCGCTGTCTGAGAACCTAGACGCCATTCCGTTTAACACTTAGCCAGCATTTAGGGACCTTAACCCCAGTCCGGGATGTTCCCCATTCGGTGTAGGAGCTTACCCCCTACGACCCGTCTCCGCCCTTCTACGGTGTCGATAGATTCGGAGTTCGAAAGAAAAGTGGACTCTTTCGAGGCCTTACTCTTCGATCGGTGCTCTACCCTGTCGACTACCTCCAGGCAGGCTTGACTGAGATCAACTTCGGAAGGAACTAGCTATCACCGAACTAGGTTGGTTTTTGTCCCCTAATCCCAGGTCTGAGGACTAAATTGCACGTTAAGACCCCTTCGGACCTCCACTGGGCTTTCGCCCAGCTTCATCCTGCCCAGGATTAGATCGTTCGGTTTCTAGTCTTAAGGCCGTGACTTCAGGCAATCGCTACCCCGCCCCTTGCCCCACAGTTCTTAGACCATGACCTTCTTGCGAAGGCTAGGTTTTCAGCTTGGGGGCTGCGGGCTGTCGGCTTCCCTTTGCTTACGAGGATACTCCCTCTTAGGCTTGCCACGACCATAAACTCCCCGGCTCGTGTTTCGAGACGAAACTCACGACTCTGGTAGCCCCCCATCGAACCCAGCGTCTCCACTGGGTACTTTTGGGGGATTCAAACCCTTTGAAGCCGTGAACGTCTGTAACCACCTAGTTTCAGGCTCTTTTCACACCCCTCCCGGGGTTCTTTTCAGCTTTCCGTCACCGTACTGGTGCACTATTGGTCTCAGGACGTATTTAGCCTTGGGAGTGAATAACTCCCGGCTTCCTGCGCCATATCCGAGGCGCAGTACTCAGGAACTCAAACCCAACTCACGCCGGCTTACGCTTACGGGACTATCACCCTTTATCGTAGGTCTTTCCAGGCCACTTCAGCTTCACCGGCAGAGAGGAGGTCTGGTCCACAACACCACATCCCACTTACCTTTCGGCAAGCGGTTCAGTTTGGGCTGTTCCCTTTTCTCTCGCTGATAACTCAGGGAATCTCGGTTGATTTCTCTTCCTCCGCCTACTCAGATGTTTCCTTCCGGCGGGTTCCCCCACCCTTGCGGGTGTTCCAGCGGCGTGCACGAGGCACGCTGCCAGAGGGTATCCTATTCAGGTATCCTCGGATCTAAGGATGCATGCTCCTACCCGAGGCTTATCGCAGCTTGCCACGCCCTTCTTCAGCGCCTGAGCCAAGCCATCCTCTAGGTGGCGTATCATGTTGGATGTACTCCACCCAGTAAACCACTCAGTTGGCGCTTCTACCTATGTTCGGCGTTCATCGCGGATCCAGCATTCTCGCTTATTGTTCGCCGGACCTGCTGGCACCCTTCACCCCGAATCTACTGATCCGGAGTTGCACCAGATCGCAAACCATCGTGAGTTGCCGCAGCCAGACGCTTCCCCGTCATTTGAAGGTCATTCGGGATTCCTGCCGTCGAGCCTCGGCACTAGAGATAGCGACCTTCTACCTACTTATGTCATGGGAGTTAAATATAAGGATTTATTTGTACACTTGCCCTGAAGCCAGTTAAAGGGCTCGAAACGGCGCCTTTTTTGGTAAAAGGGCAGACAATGGATAAAATTTCATCTCCTCTGATGCCGAAGATCAAAAGTCTACTGGGTTTGATCCATTCGCGCCTCACATTGCTTATGAGAAGGGACTATCTCAGGATTGGAATGAGGATCCCCACGGTATTCTATCCTGTGCTATCGTCCTGAACCGCTTTCCCAGCGTTCCCATCCGTAACGTTATTGCTCAGCTTAACGCGTTTTGCTTTCTTTCCGATGTAGATCCCGATTCGCTGTAACTTTTCCCCGCTTTGCCTCGTGTCCGTTATGACGTTGTCGACTATGTCTATGTCGCGGGTCTCACCGCCGACGTATACCCCAAAACCAACATTTCCACTGCCGTTGTTTTGGATCACGTTATCCTGGATGAGGTTTCGGTGCCCACCCATCGGCTCGGTCTCTTCTCTGAAGAGTATGCCGTACGTGCCATTCTCCGCAACGACGTTGTCCCTGAAGACGTTGTCCGTGTCCTTGTGCCCTATGGAGATTCCCGTTTCACCGTTTCTGAGTATTCTGTTATGTTCGAACGTCCCCTTTCTTACCCTCCAGCACAGATAAAGGCCAACCTGCCCGTTATCGCGTGACTCGTTGTTCCTTACCGTTGGCCTCTGGCTTCCGCTTCCAGGATGGAGGCCGAGGTTCGTGTTCCCCCTGCAAATGCAGTCTTCGACTACGATGTCGTTGCTTTGTTGGAAGCTAATCCCATCGCCATTGTAGTCGCATGCCTCGACCTTTGATATGCGTATGTTGCTTGCCCTGTAGAGGAATATGCCCCCTCCCCTGCACCCATTCAGATTGTCGTTCTTCTCCCTGTTCCCTTCGATGATGATGTTCTCTACCTTCGAATTTTCAACGTAGTAGCCACTCACGACGGGAAAGGCGCTTTTCGCAACGGCATCGTTTTCAACCATGCAATCGGTCAACAGGGGGCCGTTGAGCAGCAGCGATTTCTGATCGATTCCCGTTATCGTTCGTACCGTTATATGGAACCCTTCAGCCTTCGAATCCATTATGGCGATTCCCATGCCAGCTTTGAAACCAGAGGGATCAGCGACGGCGACTTGCTCTTCCCCGTAGTCACCATCTTCCACCAACCGCGAGGAAAAACCGTCACATTTTCGAAGGACGACCGTACCGGTGCCTTTTACGGCCACGTTGCTCCTCAGGTGCAGGGAGTCGTACATGAGGTAGGTTCCAGGTGCTATTTCGACGGTTCCTCCACCCAGATCCGCGACGTAGTTAAGGGCTGCTTGGAGGGCTCTGCTGTCTGTTCCCACGATATCCGCGTTCCTTAATCCAACAACGATATCGATTCCCTTGACCAAAACGTTTCTCGAAACGAAAGATGGGCGTTGTCTTCATATATATTTTTTCACAAAGCTATCAGAAATGGTGGTTACAACTTGCGCCTTCTTCGTAAGCAAGCGATGTCGTAGCAAAACACTTTTTAATAATGAGGAGCACATGCCAAATCATCGAGATGATTTCCAGTGGAGATCGTGAAGGCCTGGGAGGAAGTGGGCGTAAAGATTCCAGCTCCATATTCCCGCACAATTAAGGTTCTATTCGCCCCAGATAAGGGCGGGGTCAATGAACTCACATTCAGTTTTGCCATAATAGATCCTGGTGGCCAGACCGATCGCCATTCCCACGATAGGCCAGAGCTCATCTATGTCGTATCGGGTAGAGGCGTTGTCATTGGCGAGGATCGCTCATTCGATTTACAGGGGGACATCGTCCTCTGGGTGAGGGCCAAAGAGGAACACCAGATTAAGAACACAGGCGCAGAGACACTGAAACTCGCTACCGTCTTCGTTCCCGCTTACACGGCTGAAGCCAACTACAAACGATGTCTCGAGGCAGCAAAGGCAATTGCTCAGGCTTCAGGTAAATCTTAGTCAGCGTTTCATTCGCACAACAGGGCCGTCGTCTATGATCGATACATTGGGCGCCTCAGGGTAAGCAAGTATTATTAGGGGTGCGAATTTACTTTCTTTGAATGCTAGGATCTGATATGAGAGATAAATCCCCTGAAACGGTGCAATATTATCCGCCTCCCGAATCAAGGGGTGGGTGGCGTTGGCTCAAGGGACCACAGGAAATCCGTTCATTGGCCGAAATGGATCCGGAGAAGCTCGATCTGTTTCGACGGTCGCAAGAGCTCCTTTTGGGCGGCGATTCGTGGTCGATCGTCATAATCCGACATGGATATTTGGTGAAGGAGTTCTATACATTTAATGTCCTGGTTCCAACGCGCTTCGATATCTGGTCCGGTACGAAATCTTTCACGGGGACTGCGTGGGGCCTCCTCCTGGATGATGGCCGCCATAATAAGTTGCCACAGGGCTCAGAGATAGACCTGGACAGCCCGGCCTATGCTCACATCCCGGAAGGCCATCCACTTACAGATCCCCGAAAGGAACGCATCACCGTACGACACCTCCTCACGATGACGTCTGGAATCCCGGGTGAGAGGGCGGGCGTCATGGGGATGCCCACGGATTCGGGCTGTGGTCCATTCGAACACGCGCTAGGACGATGCCCGAATAGGTATGGAATGTGGGCCGACAAGCTCTCAGCGGAGCCTGGAAGTGACTGGGACTACAGCGACCCAGCCATCTCCCATCTCTCCCTTCTCTTCTCGAAAATTGCCAAGGAGGAGATGAGCGAATATCTTGGGGAACGCGTTTTCGTACCAATAGGCATAGAGAATCTCAGTTGGGATGTGCAGGGGGGAAGTGGATTCATCGGGCCGCATACGAATGCGCACACGGGCGTTCACATCTCGGCCAGGGAGTTGGCACGCTTCGGATACCTGATGTTGCACAAGGGGATGTGGAACGGCCGCCAGCTCATCCCCCAATGGTGGATGGAGATGGCCACTAGGAAGTCGCAGGACATGAACCCGAGCTATGGTTTAACTTGGTGGGTCAATACGGATGGCATCCGTTGGCCAGGGATCCCCACGGACGCATTCGCCCTCTCGGGCTACAGGTCGAACAGATGCTACATCATCCCTTCCTTCGACATGGTTGTCGCAAGGGTTGGTTCAGGGCCGCCGATCTGGGATGAAGGTGATTTCATAGAGGGGATCGTCAGTGCCATCATTAGGGAAAAGAGCTGAGCGCTTGACGATGGGCTCTCCATCGCGGTAGTTGTGCGCACCATGGCCATTTCGAGCTCTACGCAATGCTCCTTATCAGTTGTGTTCTAAAGATATTTATGAGATGAACGTAGCGGTAATTGGCATAATATGAGAGTTAGGGTTTCCGCCCAAGCCGATGAGGAACTATACCTTAGGACTTGGGAGATGGCACAGGCGGATTCTCCTTGGTCTCAATATACTGGACCCTTCGCGCCCAACCTTAGGGATGAGCTTGATGCCGCTCGAGCTGCCCTTCGAGATCCAGATTCCAAATGCTTGATGGCGACTGATGAGGGGGAGGCCATAGGAGTATTGGCCTGCAGGAAGGTCGATGAGCTGGCTCGACTCGGGAGCGGCGATAGAGAGCCAGCCGTACTGCTCGATCATAGGCAAACCTCTGTGGGTGTGAAACTCCTCGATGCCGCATACGAATGGTCGATCGGCGAAGGGTTAGCGGGCGTATTCGCCATACTCAAGTTGCCGTCGGAAGCCGATCCCAAGAAACAGTGGCATGTGAACTTGTACTTTCAATGGAGCATGATGTTGACTAGATTAGTAGTCGAATGCGGAGCAAGCATACATGGTTCTGATAATTATGCAAATTCCCAAGTCAAGTTCAAAGGAGCTGGCGATTTAGGTATAGATGACTTATGCAACCTAGTCCTCCGTTCCTTTGAGTCCACTAGGAAATTCGAATACGATCCCTTGGTTCATGATCCCGCTGCAGTGAGGGCATTTCTCTCAGAGATCCATAGGGCCGAGGGGTTGTATGTGGCATATCTGGGAGTTGAAGCCGTAGGTTTTGTCTTAGCTCGTACGCCGACGGGAAACAATCATGCATATGGGCATATAGCTGCGATGGGAATTCTACCCGAGCACAGGGGGAAAAAGATAGGCATGAGCCTCCTACAGAAGGCTCACAACTATATTCTAGAAAAAGGATTTGAGTATTCATTTGTAGGTACTTCGGAGAGCAACCTAGCTTCGCGGGCATTGTATGGCAAGATGGGTTATCAAAGCGTATACCGTATTTTGAAGTTCGTGAAGGCCACAAAGGCTACCAATATCGCAAGAGATCTAACAACTCACGAACTAAACGATTTAAGCCCTCTAGAGGGAGTATAAGTTTCTCAATTTGTCGGGAAAAAGGTGAAAGGACATCGTCATAGTAAAGGGCGCTCATGTATCCGGATAGGTCTCAACTTCGTTCTTTAATACCACGAGTTCGACGCCGGCCTCCTCAAAGAACTTCCTGGACAATTCGCCGGCGTGATACCTCCTCTCGCACACCACCCTCTTTATCCCCGCGTTAATGATCATCTTCGCGCACGTGAAGCATGGCTCGAACTTTGTGTAGATGGTGGCACCCTCTATCGATATGCCGTGAAGGGCCGCTTGGACTACGGCGTTCTGTTCGGCGTGAACCGTCCTTATGCAGTGCTTGGAAATCTTTCCGTTCTCCTCCACGACCTCGTGAATCAAGTGCCCTATCTCGTCGCAGTGCTGCAAGCCCCTAGGTGCCCCCACGTAGCCCGTCGTCAAGATCCTCCTGTCCCTCACTATGACGGCGCCGTTCCTTCCCCTGTCGCAAGTTGCCCTTGTCGCCACGACCCTTACTATCTCGAGGAAGTAATCATCCCAGGAGGGCCTCTTGTTCCCCATTTTCATAGACACGATGACATGCCATAGGCATTACTAGATTAAACCTTTCTACGTTACAGGGGTCAAGGGTGAGCATGTGGTATTTCCCCCTCCTTCCATACCATTGGAGCCGCCGTGCTCTTTCCATCCAATGTCCCTGTAGTCGGTGGTAAGACGACCCCAATCCTCTCAGCCTTTGTCGTGATAAAACTACTCGTATTTTTGAGATCATTGTGATGACGTCTTCTAATCACCTGTCATTTAACAGAGCATTTCAGGTCATATGTGCCGTTAAATAGGAAATATGCGCGAACTTATCGGCAAAACATATTATGTCATTCGGCGAGTTCCATCTCGCGTAGGTTTGTATGGGCTCACTCAAGCTGAAGAGGGTCGAACAGACCGTCTTCTTCGTGAAAGAGAAAGACGGGTTGAAGAATGTAGTAGAATTGACGATCGAGAACGTGGGCAAGGAGATCGAAGCGCGCCTAAGGGTAAAGGTCGAGTCCGAGACATACGACGTAAGCATAGGTGTGGTATCGACCGGGGAAGGGAGTTACGATGTCAACATACCTGACATGCGCCAACCGAAGGAGTTAAGGTTCACAATTAACGCAGGCGGCGAGCTTGGGGACGACGTATCCATCACTTGGAAACCGCAAAGGCACTGGCTCGTTTACGTCATAGAGAGAGCCCATCACGATCCTTCATACACCGATATCCCTGAGAACCTCCTAGAGGAATATGATAGCTTCTACGACACGATACTTCAGTACTGCGACGAAACCCGTGATTGGCCCGAGGAATCCAAGTTCAGATACCAAGTCGAGACGGCATCCACCATTCTACATTACATTAACAGCCGGCCCAAGGACGTGGTCGATAGAATCATAGAGTTGATGAAGGATGGGAGGATCGAGGTCGCTGCCCTCTACGGGAATCAAGTGACTGGCCTGAGCAGCAGCGAGGAACTCATCAGGCTGCTCTATCCTGCCTTCCGGCTCAAGAGGGAACACGCCGTTCCGATCAAGTCCGCGGAGATCAACGACATCCCCGGATTGAGTTGGGGACTCTCCAGCGTCTTAGCCAACTCAGGTGTGAGGTACCTCATCGTCGCGTTGCCGCGCTGGTATTTCGGGAAACATCATCCGAATTGGGATGAAGTGGAATTTGCCCCCCACGGGGGTCCGAGGGCCTTCTATTGGTCAGGGATGGATGGGAGCAAGGTGCTTTTCTGGTACGGCAAAGATGGCTGGGATGGGGTCGTATCATTCGTTGGCGATTACGCGCAGACCTACGAGGGGCTCTCGAAATGCCTGAAGGACTACGAGGCCGAGGGATACCCATTCGACGCGATCACCGTCCGCACGAGCGGAGGGTCTCGTGATAACGCTCCCCCAACGATCAAGCCCAGCTACATAGCCAGGGAGTGGAACGATCGCTGGGCGTTCCCGAGGATCATAATCGCCACCAACTCCGATTTCCTAGGGTACATAGAGGGCAAATACGGCGACGACCTCCCGACCTATAGGGGGGAGATACCGGATACGGACTATGTCGTTGGGGCCACTTCGACCCCTCTGGAGACCGGGATCAACAGGATCACGCACGAGAGGATCTCGTCCGCCGAAAAGTTCTGCACGATAGCGAAGGCCGTATCCGATTACCGATATCCGGCGAGGGCCCTGGAGACGGCATACGAGAAGATCTTCATGTTGGATGAGCACTGCTGGGGGATGCATCACCCAATCGGCCCTGCGCAGAACTCCTCGATAAGTTCGAAGTGCAATTACGCCTACGTGGCCTCGGCCTTGGTCCACGATTGCCTGTCGAAGAGCACGAACAGGATAGCCGACCAACTCAACTTGCCCGAGGACGGTTATCATGTGATCGTCTTCAACCCCCTCTCCTGGCCGAGGACCGATCTCGTCCGCGCGCCCTTCATCGAGCCCAGCCCCTGCGGCTTCCCCATGCACATTGTTTACAACCAGTCCGATGAGGTGAAGGGGGAGAAGAAGCCGCCCGTCCTCGTGGCCGGCACCGCGATAGGTAGGAGCATCATCGACCTGCCAGATGAGATGGTGGAGAAACCATTCGACCTCATCGACGAGGATACGGGCAAAAAAGTGCCCTATCAGATTGTAGAGCTGTCAAGCCCGCAGGCCCCGACCCCGTTAGCGGGACACCGATATGCCCTTCGCCACATAGATCGGAGACACGCCATAGAGCTCGTCTTCGTCGCCAAGGACGTGCCCCCCATGGGCTACAAAACATTCAGGATCGTCCCATCTGAGGGTAGAGAGAAGTTTAAGGCGAGCATAAGGGCAACCGACACGACGCTGGAGAACAGGTTCTATCGGATCACGGTCGATGCGAAGACGGGGACGATAACGAGCATATTCGATAAGGAGTTGAATAGGGAGATCGTAGACGGGGAGGCCATTCACGGCTTCAACCAGTTCATAGCGCGCACGGTCATCGACGGCAAACAGCACGCGGCGCAGTCCTCCAGTGTCGAAAGGGGCGAGGCCGGCCCAGTCGTAGGGAGCATAATTGTGAAGGGCGAAGGCCTAGGATGTCCGCAGAGGACCCAGGAGATAATTGTATACGAGGACCTGAAGAGGATCGACATGGCGAACAGGCTCCTGAAGGACTCAACGCCAATGCTCGAGATATACTTCTCGTTCCCATTCGATGTGGATAGGCCGAAGGTGAAGTTCGAGGCGAGCGGCTCCCTCATCACGCCACTCGTGGACCAGATCCCCGGGTCCAACACCGACTATTACCCAGTTCAGCACTGGGCGAACGTATCCGGTGCAGACTTCGGGGTTACGCTATCGAGCATCGAGGCCCACTTGGTCGAGTTCGGTGGGCTATGGCAGGGATACCTGTCTGGCGCCCATCACGGCGTCACGTACCCGGGATACGGTCACGAGTTCCTTAAACCGGGAGACATCAAGAAAGGCCACATGTACTCTTACGTCATGAATACAAACTACAGGACGAACTTCCAGCCGATTCAGGTCTCGGACATGCTCTTCCGATACTCCTTCACCAGCCACAGGGGAGACTGGAAGGAGGGGGGATCCACGCAATTCGGCTGGGAGGCCCAGAACCCTCTCATCGCTGTATTCATAAAAGGGAAACAAGATGGTGTGTTGCCCAAGTCGAAGAGCTTCTGCGGCATCGACAAACCGAACGTCATGCTCCTGAACATGAAGGTCGCGGAGGACGGCGACGGCATGATCCTTAGGATCATGGAGACTGAGGGAGCTGATACGCTAGTGACAATAACGCTCCCATTTATCGATGTATCTGCCGCTTACCTCACTAACCCCGTGGAGGAGAACGAAAGGCTATTGCGATACCATCGGAACTTAGTTACTACGGAGGTCAAGGCCTTCAGTATAGCCACTATAAGGATACGGTACGGCTAGCCTTTACTCCTCAGCAATTCCTTAGCGGAATCCATTCCCCAACATCCGAACTGAATGAATAGACGCCGTAAACCTTTCGCATGGCAGTTTCATAAGCGCGGATCTTATACGTCTCTCCAGTGGAGTCAAGATGCCTTTCGCATGTAATCCTTCGAGGAAAGCGCATGAGCATTCACGAAGAGTTCTTAACAAACAGGAAAGAGCATATAACATCATCTTTCATCGGATGGGACAATCGCGAAGAGGAGATAGAGATTAGTTTGAGCAAGCTGGCAATCGACGGAGGAGAAGCAGTCAGGAAGACACAATTTCCAAAGAGAAAAACCTATGGGATAGAGGAGGCCCAACAGGTCATCGAGGCTCTGAACTCTCAGGACCTTTTCTTTGCCACGGCGAAGAAGGTCTACAAATTCCTTAACGAGTTCAAGGAACTATATGGCGTCAAGCATGCGACGGCATCCACTTCCGGTACCTCGGCCATCCACGTAGCGCTCGGTGCCCTGAACCTCGAACCCGGCGACGAGGTCATAACGACTCCGATAAGCGACATGGGCACCGTGGCCCCGATCCTGCTCCAAAATTGCATCCCGGTCTTTGCCGACGTGGAGCTGGACACGTGCAACCTCGATCCCGATGATGTCGAGAGGAGGATAACGGATAGGACGAGGGCCTTGATAGTCGTGCATTGCTGGGGTCAGCCCGCGGACATGGATCGCTTCTTGGCCATAGCGAGGCGACATAACCTGAAACTCATCGAGGATTGTGCGCAAGCTCATCTGGCATACTACAAGGGTCGGTTGGCTGGCACGATCGGCGATCTAGGGGCATTCAGCCTGCAGCAGTCGAAGCACATGACGTGCGGAGACGGAGGAATCACAATCACGAACGATGACGAGCTTGGCAGGAGGGCGGACCTTTTCGTAGACAAGGGCTGCGACTGGACAGAGGATAGGCGCTATCGGCTAACGTACTCCTTCCTCGCACCATGCTACCGGATGACCGAGCTTCAGGGTGCCGTACTGCTTGCCCAACTGGGGAAGTTGAAGTGGGTAGTCGAGAGGCGACAGGAACTTGGCGACAGGCTCACAAGGTTGCTGGGCGACGTCGAAGGTGTGCATCCCCCAAGGCGCATGGTGGATGTCGACCACAGATACTGGGGATATCCGCTCAGGATAGACCAAGGGAAAGGGCTTTCTCGGGACGAGTTCGTTAAGGCAATTTCTGCGGAAGGAATACCTGCAGGAAGCGCGTGGCCAGGCAAGCCGCTCTATCTCTTCGATATGCTACAGAAGCACATCACGTATGGGACATCGGGTTATCCGTTCACCGCAAAGGAAGGCAGGATGATCGACTACTACGAGGGATTGTGCCCGAATGCGGAACGCGTAGAGAAGGAAATGTGCACGATCTCCATAAACGAATTCTACTCAGAACAGGACATAGATGACATCTCTCAAGCCGTGCATAAGGTCGCTAAACTTCTGCCTCGGCGTTAGGGGATGTGGCGTCGATGGATAAACTCGAGAGGTTCCTGACCGCGGTTAGGCTGAAGACGCCCGACATGGTGCCAGTTTCTCCCCTGATAGATGCTAGGTTCGCCAATAAGGTGCTTGGAAGAACTGGCTGGGAGCCAGTTTTCGAACTGCACCAGAAGATCGGAACCATTCACTTCCGAGGTCCCCTTGGGGTTGGCGTGATCGCCCCGCTTCCAGAAGGATGGGAATACGGAGGCGAGGACATCCGTGAAGGTGGCACAAGGGTGGTAACGGAGGACTTCATCAGGACCCCGGAAGGCACCATTAGGGGCAAGACCGTTCGGGGATTCAATCCAAAGGACCCGACCATATCGACGCGCATTGAGCCACTCGTCAAGAGCAGGGAAGATTGGGAGGTATTTCGATCATATTATGAGAAATGGTACGAGTCGGTCGAAGGACCAGAATTTCAGGAGATGGTGAAATGCGTGAAAACAATGGGTCGAGATGGGGTCCCGAGCACGGGTTTGAGCTGCGTATTCGCGCATTTGGGAACAGTCCGGACTATGGAAAAGCTGATCGTAGACATACAACGATGGCCTGACGACATTCTGGAGGTATGCAAGACGATGCAGAAGGTTACAGACAAATATGTGGAATCGTTCCTTGCATCCCCATCCCCCATCCTTTACTACGACATCTGCTGGGCGACGGGCGCCGACCTCAGTCCGAGCCTTTTTAGGATGTTCGTGAAGCCCGACATAGAACACGTGGTCAAACTCGTAAAGGAGCGGAGTGGCAAGTACGTCGGATTATACACGCTGGGCAGAATACGGCGCCATCTTCAGACAATGGTCGACACGGGAGCGCATTTCATCGAGACATTTGAGCAGAACCAAGGGGACATAACCCTCATGGAGGCGAAGGAGAAG
>Ga0315280_10001444_pt1 | contig 40896 bp, 37 predicted proteins | sample YL17G06_40_MG_FD_203697 | JGI IMG/M metagenome (GOLD analysis project Ga0315280, IMG submission 203697) | Sediment microbial communities from Yellowstone Lake, YNP, Wyoming, USA - YL17G06_40 | ecosystem: Environmental > Aquatic > Freshwater > Lake > Sediment | place: USA: Wyoming | collected...
CCAAACTCGGCTTCCAGGCGCTCCTGGCCTTGGTCTGTGAGAAACACATTGCGGTGTTCGGCGTCTGTCTCATAGTCTTTTCCTGGGATCAAGGTCTTGACGAGCGCAGCGAGGCGGCGGGCATCCCACCCCGCCTTTTCCGTGACTCCGGAAATGACCAGCGGGATGCGGGCTTCGTCGATAAGAATGGAATCTGCCTCATCAACGAGCGCCAGGTGAAATGGCCGGTGGACCATGTCATCCTTCCGGCAGCAAATTTGGTCGCGAAGAAAATCAAACCCGGCCTCCTTGGCCGTGGCATAGGTCACATCGCAGGCATAGGCGTTGCGCTTTTCGGAGGCGCTCATGCCTTCCTGAATGCAGCCAACCTTTAGCCCCAGAACTTCATAGATAGGCTTCATCCAGGCAGCATCACGGCGGGATAAGTAATCATTGAAAGTCAAGATATGGACGCCTTTGCCGGAAAGAGCATGGAGGTAGCCTGGGAAAACGGCAGCCAATGTTTTCCCCAGACGGCCAGTGCTGAACGACAACATAGAAATCAGGCAACGCACTCCTGGGGTTAGAAATGAAGAAACTCTGAGGCCTGGCGGCTAATCTTTTCGGTAGTGGGCACCTTTGCTTACGGGGTTGGCCAAGGCGGCATGGGTGATCATCAAAGCCACCTGGATGCCATGCTTCAGACCCACCACCTTAGGATCCATCTTCGCTTCTTTATAAAACTTTTCGATGCGGTGCCGCAGATATTCCAGGTCGGCCTTGGCCCTCTCCAGCCTTTTTTTGGTCCGGATGATCCCGGCATAGTTCCACATGGTTGACTTTATCGACAGCCAATCTTGGTAGATCAAAGCCGGGTCAATCTCCTCTTCCTTTTCGGGATAATACCAGGGATGGATCTCCGAAGGCTTGTAGGGAGGCGTCGGGTCAAAATGGGCGGCGATGTCTTGAGCCGCCCGGGTCCCCCAGACCAGGCCTTCGAGAAGCGACGTCGAAGCCAGACGGTTGGCACCATGAAGACCTGTGCAGGAGACTTCGCCGACAGCGTAAAGCCTTCGGAGCGAGCTTTTACCCCACGTGTCAACAAGCACTCCGCCGCAGCAATAATGGGCAGCAGGAACAACGGGAATAGGGTCCTTGGTGATATCGATGCCGTACTCGAGGCAAGTTCGATAGATATTAGGAAATCTTTTTTTGATATCGAACCTGGCATAAGAAGCCAGGTCAAGCAGCACATAACTGGAGTTGCTGTTGATCATCTCTTCGTAGATGGCCCTTGTAACTTCGTCGCGAGGAGCCAGGTCTTTCATCTCGCTGTATTTCTCCATAAAAGTCTGACCTTCTTTGGTTTTCAGCCGCGCCCCCTCTCCTCGCACAGTCTCCGAGATCAGAAAACTGTCAGCATCCCGTCGAAAAAGAGAAGTCGGATGAAATTGGATATACTCCATGTTGACAATCCTGGCGCCTGCCCTATGAGCCATCGCATACCCTGCTCCGATGGCCTCGCGCGGATTAGAAGTATAAAGGAAAACTGCCCCGCAGCCTCCTGTCGCCAAAATAGTGTAGGGAGCAAAAAATGTCTTGACCAAGCTGGCCTTATTATCGAGAACATAAGCGCCGATACACTGGGGTTCGCGGTAATAGGCCATGAGATTCTTGGAGTGATGGGGAATGGTCAGTAAATCCACGGCAGTATGGTCGGCGAAGAGCGTCACATTGGTGTATTTGCTCAGCGTTTCGATAAATTTTTCCTCTACGGTCTTTCCCGTCGTGTCTTTGACATGGAGAATGCGCCTTCGTGAATGACCGCCTTCCTGGGCATAATCCAGAGCATCCGGACTGCTTCTGGCGAACGGAATTTGAAGCTCATTGATCAGGATTTTCTCGACGAGCTCTCGGCCCTGGCGAGCCAGGACCTCGACCGATTCAGGATTGTTGATTCCGTCGCCTGTGTGGATGATGTCTTCTCTTAGAATTTCAGGACGATCGTCCTGACCCAAAGAGACGATTCCGCCCTGGGCATAATACGTGTTGGATTCTTCGGGTCTTGAGGCCTTGGTGATGACATTCACCCGGAAGCCGCGCTTGGCGGCCTCCAGAGCGGCACTGGCTCCGGCAATGCCGCACCCGATGACTAAGATGTCCGACCGGAAAACTTTCTCTTCAGCCATTTTGTTCAATCCATGAATTCTAAGCTTATGTCCACAGAGGTGAAAGAGTGAGTCAAACTTCCAACAGAAATATAGTCGATGCCGAGGGAAGCGATTTGGCGGGTTCTCCTCAAGCTCACCTTGCCTGAGACTTCCACAGGAACTTTTCCCTTTGCCCAGCCAAGAACTTCTTTCATCTTCTTCAGGGACATGTTGTCGAGCATGATCATCGAGGCACCGGCCTTTACAGCTTCTTTGGCCTCCTCAAAATTCGTGACCTCGACTTCGATCTTTGTTCCTGGCCCGACTTTTTTCTTTGCCCTTCTCACTGCTTCTGTGATGCTTCCCACAAGTCTGAGGTGATTGTCCTTGATGAGGACCATATCAGAGAGGCTAAAGCGATGATTCTCCCCTCCTCCCATCTTGACGGCGTACTTCTCGAGAAGTCGGAGCGTCGGGGTTGTCTTGCGCGTGTCCAGAATCTTGGCGCCTGTGCCGCTGACAGCTTCAACAAATAGGCAGGTCTTAGTGGCGATGCCCGACATCCGCTGGAGAAAATTGAGAGCGGTGCGCTCTCCCTTTAAAAGAGAAATGGAATTTCCCTTGACCCTGGCTAAAATATCTCCGGGCTTAAAAGCCTGGCCATCTTCAAAAATCTTTTCAAAGCGGATTTTGGGATTTATTTTTTTGAAGACCCTTCTGGCCACATCCATTCCAGCGAGAACGCCGGCATCTTTCGCCAGGATGACAGCCTCGGAGACAGAGTCATCCAGGATGACACTCTCGGAAGTGATATCGCCTTCCGGCATATCTTCTTTAAGGGCGGCCTCGATAATAGGATCCAGTCGCTCAAACTTCATCGATATAGATTATAAAGGGAGCGAGGCGGACAGTCAAACTCTACTATGTGTTGACTCGGAGGCGCAGTTCATTAAAATAGTAACTGAAAAGAGAAGACAGGGATGAGAATCGATGGCTGAAAAATTTAGGGGTTACATTCAGGTTTACACGGGAAACGGAAAGGGCAAGACCACTGCGGCTTTAGGACTGGCGCTCCGCGCTGCCGGCTACGGCCAGAGAGTTTATATAGGACAATTCCTCAAAGGACAAGAATACGGCGAGCTTCTGTCGGTCCGCAACCTTGCCCCTCTCATCACTATCGAGCAATTCGGCCGAAGAGGTTTCATCCATGTTACTGAAAGCCCGGATGACGAGGACACCGAAAGGGCCAAAAAGGGCCTCCAAAAGTGCCTCAAAGCGATGCTCTCCCAGAAATACAGGATCATTGTCCTGGATGAAATCAACGTCGCTCTGCATTTCCATCTTCTCACCGAGAAAGATGTCCATGATTTCCTCGCCCAGAGGCCCGAGGACGTGGAGGTCGTCTTGACTGGCAGGTATGCGCCTGCCTCGCTCATCAAAAAGGCTGACTTGGTCACCGAGATGAAAGAGAAAAAACACTATTATGCCAAAGGAGTCAGAGCCAGATTGGGGATAGAGAAATGACCGGCGAGGTTTGAAAGGAGAGCCATATGGAGAAAGAAAAATTCGAGAAATTAGTGGAAGAAGCCCTCGCCGACCTCCCCCGGAAATTCAAAAAATATCTTCAAAACATAGCTGTTATTGTCGAAGAGAACCCGTCAAAACAGACGCGAACCCGAACAAGGACTCCTTCCTCTGCTTCGCTGCTCGGAATCTATCACGGCGTTCCTTTCAAGCACCGCGGCCCTTTTTACGGCAACCTTCCGCCGGATGTGATTGTTCTCTATCAGAAGCCGATAGAAAATTTATGCCTCACGGAGGATGACATCAAAGAAAAGGTGAAGGACGTTTTGCTTCATGAGATCGGGCATTACTTCGGCCTGAGTGAAAAGGAGCTGAGGGAGATCGAGGAATGACCACAAGAAACTCGAAGGAGAAAGAGATGGGAGAAAGTTTCCAAGGGATTTTTGCCGCTCTGACTACCCCATTTGATGGAGAGGATGTCTCTCGCGAAAAATTCAGGGAAAACATCCGGAGATACAACCGCACCGGCCTGGCCGGATACGTCGTTCTCGGCTCGACTGGAGAAGCTGTTTTTCTCAGTGACGAAGAATCCGAAAACCTGGTGACGGAAGCCAAGGCCTCAGCCTCGCCCGGGAAAAAAATTATCGTCGGCACATCGCGGGAGTCCACACGATGGACAATCGAGTTCACCAACCGCCTGGCCGAACTGGGTGCGGATGCCGCCCTGATCAAGCCTCCCTATTATTATAAATCCCGGATGAGCCAAGAGGTCCTCAAAAATCATTACCTCCGCATCGCCGAAAAATCGAAGATGCCCGTTCTGATCTACAACATCCCCCAGAATACGGGGATTTCTGTAGACCCGCCGCTCGTCATCGACCTTTCTCGCCATCCCAATATTGCTGGCATCAAAGATAGTTCAGGCATCTTAGCTAATCTCGTCGAAGTAATCCCCTGCGTTAGACCAGGATTCGCTTTTCTCTTAGGTGCAGGGAGTATCCTTTGGCCAGGACTCCTGCTGGGCGCGAGCGGCGGCATCTTGGCCATGGCCGCTGCCGTTCCCGAGCTTTGTGTCAGGCTCTATGCCCTTTTCTGTCAAGGGAATCTGGAGGAGGCAAGAAAGCTGCAGCTCGATCTCGCACCTCTTAACAAAGCTCTCACTCAGACCATCGGCATCCCGGCGATCAAATATGCGCTTGACCTTTTGGGGTACTACGGAGGGCCTCCCCGCCTGCCCTTGCAGCCATTGAGAGAAAATGAGAGAACGCAGATTCTGGAAATGCTCAGGCAACTCGGCTTGCTTCCCAGACGATCAGCGGGGAAAGAAAAGAAAAAATGAGGCTCGAATCCAGAGAAACGCCTCCTCCAAGACGGGAGTTCTTAAAAAACATTGCCTTCGGCACCCTATCTGCTTTTTCCACCTTGCCTCAATTTCTCTTAAAAGCGCAGGTGGATGAATCGCGGCAAAAAAAGGGCGAGATGTTTTATCGCCGTCTCGGGAGGACAAACCTTTTTGTTTCTGAAATTGCTCTCGGCGGAAGCCCTATGCCCGACTGGTCGCTCTTAAGGCAAATCATCGAAGGCGGCGTGAATTTTATAGATTCCTCCTGCACTTATGAAAACGGAAACGCCGAACGGCAGATCGGCCGCCTCTTCAAAGAGATCGGGAGGGACAAAGTCATAGTGGCCACGAAATTCCACCTCCGGGGCAATTGGAGTGAAGCGTCGATCGTCCAGTCCGTTGAGGGAAGTCTGCGGAGACTCGAGACGGACTGCATTGATGTCCTCTCCATCCACGGCGCTGAACGCGAAAATGACCTTGTGGATGAAAGAGTAATCAGTGCCTTTGAGCGGTTGAACAAGGAAGGGAAATACCGCTTCAGGGGCCTTTCCTGTCACTCCAACCACCAGCGCGTGGTGAGAAAGGCCGTCGATTGCGGTCATTTCGACATGGTGCAGTTAGGCTACAACGTCTTTGACATTGAGGAGCCGGAAAAGGGCCTCAAGATTTACGAGGATTATCTTGGCGAGAGCGGGATCAGGGACCTGATCAAATATGCCGCCTCTCGGGATGTGGGTATCATTGCTATGAAAGCCCTCAAAGTGGGAGGGAGAAGGCAGAACCTGGAAAAATACCGGGCTGGGAAAACATCTCTTTATCAGGCCATGCTGAAATGGGTTTTAGAAAATAAAAACATCGCCTCTGTGGTCACGGAAATGCTGAACCGCGACGAGATGGAGGAAGACCTCGCCGCAGTGCGGACATCTCTCTCAGCCGAGGAAAGGAAGAATCTTTTCCGTTATGTGGCTGAAAATTGCCGGGATTATTGCCATATGTGCGGCCGTTGCCGGACTCAGTGTCCTTCTAACATCGCGACAACAGAGATTCTTCGCTATCTCGCTTATTCGGAGAGTTACGGGAAAATCAATTTGGCTAAAAAGGCTTATACTGAACTTAAGCCGGAGCAGACAGCTCTTGCCTGCAGGAGCTGCGATTGGTGCGAAAAAGTCTGCCCTTATGCTGTTCGCGTCAAGCGAAAAATCCGCGAAGCCCACACAATTCTTGCCTAAGAAATGAAATGACCGTGCAACCTGCTCTGACCGCCCTTTCCCTGCGTTATCCGGGCAGTTAGCTCAGGCAAGGCTGACTGCCGCACAAGAAACCGATCTGCTGCCGTTGCTACCTCCCGGTCCTGGCGGGGTTCACAGAAGGCTCTTTGCGCAGGGCCCTGGCCGTCAACGCCACTTACCCAAACACGGGCCAGAAAAAGACCGGCCGCGGCTAGGTCTTCGACCCCACTGGAGCGGGTTGTGGGTTACAGGGCACCGCTAGCTCCCCGTCTAGCACGGTCATACGTATTATATCTTTCTCAAAAAAGGAAAACAAAGGGGTTTTCTAAGGGTCAGAACCTATAGCCCACGCCGGCGCGCAGAATAAGGCCATCCCAAAAGCCCACTTCTCCCTTGATGAAGAAAGCTTCAAAAATCTTTCCCTTGACGCCGATGGCGGTATGGAGAACGATGAAGAGGTCGAGCTCGATGTCTCCCTCCTCCCGAAGTTGATCAAAAGTTTTGATTTCCTCACCCTGCACGCTTGTCTGAGCAGATTCGCGGCGGTAAGTCCCGGTGTAAACATAGCTGGCCTCTCCGCCCAAAGGTCCAAACCCGAGGCCAAAGACAAAATAAGGGGTAACGCGCCAGGAGGGGAAAAAGTCCCAGCGAAAGCTCAGGTTCGTCGTGAACGGGTTTGTTTCCACATAGCCTTCGCTTTCGACCGCAGCGACAGAGCCATCGCTGTAACTCTGGGTGACCGGACCTTGGATGGAGATCCTAATTTTTGTTTTTTCCAAGGAAACCCCGAGGCTAAATGCTCCCCGCCTGCCTAAAGGGTAATAGCGAATTTCTAAACCATAGTTTGAGCCCTCAGAATCCATAGTAAGATTTTGTTCATAAGCTGAGGAGATAAGATTGCCTCCATGAGACGGATTGAGCTGGTCGGTCACATCTTCCCGGATTTCGTTAGCCACTTTCTTGGCCAAGTCATCCTCAAACAAACTTTTCGCCGTATCGATGCTCCAGCCAGAATAATGGACTTCCATCTCCCAGTGTCCAACCGCATCCTCTTCTAAGATCATCTCTTCCGGAGCCGGAACCTGTTTTTCTGTTTTCCTGGCTTCCTCTTGCCCTGCCTTAGGCTCCTCAGCGACCGCCTTAGGCCTTTGGAGGCCAAGTATGTCTTTATTCTCCCTTTTGACTTGATCAAAAAGATCGACATAAGTCTGGGGATGGAAAAGGCTGGAAACTTCCTTCTGTGGGTCTATTTCTAAGACTTTGAGAATATATTTTTTGGCGTCCTCTGTTTCATTCAGATAAAAATAGCAAAGCGAAAGGCCCATATAGGCCCGGGAGAGGTTTATTTTCTTTTCAGCGATATGAGAGCCCTGAAGATAATTATCGATGGCCTTTTGATAATTGCCGGCAGAGTATAGTTCGTCAGCTTGCTTGAGATAAGCTTCAACCCGCGCTTCTTTTTCCTGGGAACTCTGGGCCAAAAGGATTTGGGGGAGGCAGAAAGAACTCACCGCGATCAAAAGAAAGAAAAAGCGAAGCCATTGTTGGCTATTTGGCCGCCGCGTCATTTTTAACTGCACTCTCTTTTCCTCCATTCATCGACGCTCGAGCAAATTAAACGCCATGTTATTGATAATTTCTTTCTTTGTCAAATCATCTCCATGTTGAGTAAGCATCTACGTTTTCGTGACAATCATGATCTGCCTAAGGGGGCGGGCCGCCAGTCCCAGCAACGCCCGGAAAAAATTTGGGGACTAGGGCCGTGCCACCCGATCTCACTATCAATCTATGATCTTCACGGAAAAAAGGAGGCTTCCCCATACTGATTGAGTCGGGAATTCCGGGTTTTTTCCTAAAGAGATCTCGAGAAAACGATCCCGATTGACAGAAAGCCTATAGAGCGGGTAATATATAAAAGGAGGATATTGAGATGTTTTTTGGCGATATTACGTTCATTCTGTTGATTCCGCCGCTTCTCCTGGCTTTCTATGCTCAGGCTAAAGTCAGAGGCACATACAGCAAGTTCAGCCGCGTTTTCTCCTCTTCCAGGGTTTCCGGGGCAGAGATGGCTAAGGAGATCTTGAACATGGGCGGCGCTTATGATGTGAATATCGAGAAGACCACCGGCCAGCTCAGCGACCACTACGACCCGCGGAAAAAAGCACTTCGTCTTTCGCCCGGAGTCTACGAGAGCAATTCCATAGCTGCGCTTGGAATCGCAGCCCATGAATCGGGGCATGCCCTCCAGCATCATACAAGCTACGTGCCGCTCTATATCAGAAATGGCATTTATCCGATCGCCAATTTCGGGTCGACGCTCGCTTTTCCGCTTTTCCTCATCGGGTTTTTTATGAGCTCCAAAGGCCCGAACATTCTGATGGATATCGGGATTCTTCTCTTTGCCGGCGCTGTTGTTTTCAGTGTTTTGACCCTGCCGGTCGAATTCAATGCCTCCCGCCGCGCCATGATTCTCCTCGAAGAACGTGGCTACTTAAAAGGCCAAGAGCTTGACGGCGCGAGACAGGTCCTTCGGGCAGCGGCGCTAACCTATGTCGCCGCCACCGCCATGGCCGCAATGCAGCTTCTGCGCATGTTCCTCATCCGCCAGTCCCGGGACTAAACCAATATTCTGGGGGACTGGAACCAAATCCAAGAGAACTCTTGTTAGGGCCATGTGTGAAGGAGGACATCCGAGGCCGAGCAGGCAAGGACCCAAACCCTACGCAGCCGCCGAAAAACCCAAGATTTTCATGGCCTGAAAAATCTCAGCTGGGAGCGAATCTTTTTCAGCTCTTCCAACATCACGAATCTGGAGACGCTAATATTTTCCTCCGTTGCCTTGACAGGGCAAAGTTTGCGTGATAGATAAAGAAAACTCCATATTTTATCAAAGGAGGCATTCATGCGAAGAGGGCTTAAAACAAAAACAATGATTTTCGGTGCCTTATTCTCGCTCCTTCCCCTTGTTCTTGCAGCTCAGACATCTCCGGAAAAATTCCTCGGGTTTAAAGTCGGAGCCGACCGGCAGCTTGCTGACTACAACCAGATCCAGGCCTATTTTCAAAAACTCGACGAAGAATCCTCAAAGCTACAAGTCATCCATATCGGCATTTCCACTCTCAAGAAACCCATGTTCATGGCCATTATCACTTCAGAAGAGAATATGGCCAAGCTCACGAGATACCGCGAAATCGTCAAAAAACTTCGCGACCCCAGGACCCTCTCTCCAGAAGAAGCCAAAAATCTGGCCAAAGAAGGCAAGGTCATCCTTCTCATCACCGGAAACATCCATGCCAGCGAGATCGCCGCTTCCCAGATGGCCATGGAACTGGCTTATAAGCTCGTCACGAGCGACACTCCCTTTGACGCCGAGAAAGTCCTGAAAGATGTCATCGTCCTCCTCATCCCAACCACGAACCCAGACGGTCAGCAAATGGTCACCGACTGGTACCGAAAGTATGTCGGAACAAAATACGAGGGAGGTTCGATGCCCTGGCTCTATCATCATTATGCCGGACACGATAACAACCGTGACTGGTTTATGTTCAACCTTCCCGAAACCAAAGCCGTTACCAAAGTTCTCTATCATGACTGGCTTCCCCAGATTCACATCGATGAGCATCAGATGGGCTCCACGGGCGCGCGGCTTTTCGTTCCTCCGTTCATGGACCCCCCCATTCCTAATGTCCAACCCCTTCTGTGGCGCGGGGTGAACCTCTGCGGCGCCAATATCTCCTATGACCTGCAGAAAAACGGATTCAAGGGAGTCGTCCACGGCCGCAGCTACACCGGCTGGTGGATCGGCGCCTGCGATGACACCTCCTGGCTTCACAACGTCATCGGGCTTCTCAGCGAAATGGCTTCGGTGAGAGTAGCGACGCCTATCTATATCGAACCATCCGAAATTCCCCAGTCCTACTACGAAAAACGTATGGAATTCATCGACCCCTGGCCAGGAGGTTGGTGGAGACTCCGGGACCTGGTCGACTATGAGCTGACGTTATCTCTAAGCCTGGTCAAAACAGCCTATCTCCACAAAGAGGATTTCCTTTTCAATTTCTACCAGATGTATAAGAATTCTGTGGAAGAGAGAGACAAGAATGAGCCATATGCCTATGTCATTCCCGCTGCTCAGCATGACTATCTCACGACTTTGCGGATGATCGATATCCTCATGTTCGGCGGGGCGGAAGTCCATCAGGCCAAGGCGGATTTTGTCGCCGCTTCGAAAATCTATCCCGCGGGTTCATTTGTGGTCAAGCTGGCGCAGCCTTATAAATCCTACGTCTGGGCATTGCTCGAACGGCAAAAATACCCGGACCTGCGGCAGTACCCCGGCGGCCCGCCCGTTCCTCCCTATGACAATGCCGGCTGGACTCTTCCGCTGCAGATGGGCGTCACCTGCGACCAGGTTGATGAGCCGTTTGAGGCAAAGCTTGAAAAATTAGAAAATGTCCCAGTACCGGCCGCAGTCCTGCCCAAAGCAGATGCCTCTTATTATGTCCTTGACTGCAGCGTCAACGCTGCCTACAGCGCGGTTTTCGCCCTCCTCAAGGAAAAGGCCGAAATCTATCGCTCTAAAGAGAAAATCAAACTTCCAGATTTCGAGGCGGCCGCAGGAAGCTTCCTGGTGAAGAATAGCCCGGAAGTTCAAAAAATCCTCCCCGGCCTCATCGAGAAATGGCCTCTCCGTGTTGTTGAGCTCGCCGATGTTTCTTCCATCGTGAAAGCGCCTCTCAAGAGCTCGCGGATCGGTCTTTATCAGTCTTGGCGGAGCAACATGGATGAGGGTTGGACAAGATATGTCCTTGATGACATGGGGATTCCCTATACGACACTCCACAACGATGCTTTTAAAGGGACCAAAGGGAAGAAACTGGACCTGCGCTCGAGCTACGATGTCATCATCTTTGCCGACGAAGATGCCGACATGATCAAGACCGGAAAACCTAGCCCCACCTCTGAGCGTGCCCGGTATTTCATTTCCACATATCCCCCAGAATATGAGGGAGGCATTGAAAAGGAAGGGGTAGAGGCTTTGAAGACTTTCGTCGAGGCGGGTGGAATCCTGGTGACTCTGAATGGCGCTTGCGAGCTGGCCTTCAAGGACCTTCAAGTCCCGGCCCGGGATGTCTTAGAAAAGGTGGACCGGACAAAATTTTTCTGCCCAACCTCGATTTTGAGAATCGAAGTCGATAACAAGACACCTATCGGATATGGCATGCCTGAGAAAGCCGCGGCGATGTTTACAGACAGTTTAGCCATAGCCACCTGGGTGCCTCTTGCAGAATGGGGCAGGAAGGTCGTGGCCGCATATCCCGAGAGTGACATTCTCCTCAGCGGCTGGCTCCTCGGCGAAGACATGATCGCCCGGAAAGCGGCTGTGGTGGATACCCAGTACAAAAAGGGACATATCATCCTCATCGGCATCCGATGCCAGAACCGAGCTCAATCCCACGGGACCTACAAATTCCTGCTGAACGCGCTCCTTTATCCTCAAGCGGACGAGAAATAGAAAATTTTGCTATTCTTACTAATTCTATATTTTCTATAGATTTGGTATAATTAAAATTGTATGTGTTTCTGAACTCCTTCCCAGGGAGCCGTAAGAATGGTTGAAGAAAGGCCTGGAGAAAAAAAGAAAAAGCTCTCGATGATCGTCTTCAGCGGGGATATGGATAAGTTGTTTGCCGCCTTTGTCATCGCCACCGGGGCCGCTGCTTCCAATATGGAAGTCGTCATGTTCTTCACCTTTTGGGGTCTGCGCGGCCTCAAGAAAAAGGCGGCCACGGGACGGAGTCCTTTCGGCCGGCTTCTCGGCTGGCTGTACGGTGGCGATATCGAACGGGCAACCCCAAGCAGAATGCGCTTCGGCGGCATCGGCCGATGGATGTTTAAGAAGATGATGAAGGCAAAGCGTGTCCCTTCGCTCATCGAACTGCGGCAGATGGCCGTCGACCTGGGTGTAAAGATGTACGGCTGCCAGATGAGCATGGACATAATGGAAATACCCAAAGAAAAGATGATCAACGAGGTGACGGCCTGCGTCGGAGTGGCTTCTTTCATCGAACAGGCCCAGCAGTCGGATGTCACCCTGTTCATCTGAGGCTTTTCCCTTAGATAATTTTTTCGTGATATGGAGAATTCAAAATGAGTCCGATCGAGGTCAAAGACGTGATTATTCGCCGACTCCGGCCGGGCGCCGACCTTCTCGAGGAATTGCAAAACCTAACGATCTGCGAAAAAATTCACTTGGGACAAATCTCGGGGATCGGCGCTCTGACCGGAGCGACAGTCGGCATTTTCCTCCCCGAACAAGGTCGATACCAAATTGAGAAATTTGAAGGCGAGCTTGAGATCTGCAGCCTCACAGGGAATATTTCTCTTGAGGATGGCCGGCCTTTTGTTCATGCCCATATCGTTTTATCGGATAAACAAGGCCATGCATTCGGCGGCCACCTTTTCCCTGGATGCAGCATTTTTGTGGCGGAAATCATAATCTTGTCCTTCAAGGGAGCAAAAAAGGAGCGCCTTCCCCAATCCGGATTTTCTGGACTGGCCCTCTGGCCTCTGGAAGAGGAACTCCAAAAAACTTCTTCAAAAAGGGCCCTTCCCCCTCCTCATAAACGCCCCAGAAAACCCCGTTAGGTCTCTCGTCGTCTTCTTGCTTTATCCACTTATCTTCTATAAAATATAATCCGAAAAGATAAAAAGAACTGATCAATCTAATCGATGCCGAATTTTATTTCGGGGAAACTCGCCCGGCTTAAAGCAAAAAAAGCTGAGAATCTTGAGGTCGATCTAAAAGCCCGGCTAGACCTGCTCTCAAAACACCTGGCTGCCGCGGAGACTCGCTTCTTCAACATCATCGGGAAAAATGCCGACTCCATTCTCATTGTGGACAAGAACGGCGTGGTGAATTTTGCCAACCCGGCCGCCGAAGAGCTCTTCGGTCGCCTGGAGAAAGATTACCTGGGCAAGCCTTTCGGTTTTCCCCTGTCCCATGGGAAGGCCAGCGAGATTGAAATTCCCTCACAGAAAGGGCAGTCAAAGACAGGAGAAATGCAGGTTGTTGATATCGAGTGGCAGAACATGCCGGCCTATCTCGTGACAGTGAGGGACATCACTGAACGCAAGCAGGCCGAACAGCTGAGGATGGAAATCGAAAGGCACATTCGCCTGGAAAAGCTCAAGGACGACCTCATCAATACGGTCTCCCATGAGCTTCGAACTCCCCTCTCCATTGCCAAAGAGGCTATCAGCCTCATCCTGGAGAAAGTTCCGGGCGAAATCAACGACCAGCAGACGGAAATTTTAGGAATCGCCCAAAATAACATCGAACGCCTGGCCCGCATCATCAATAGTCTGCTGGATGTTTCCAAGATCGAATCCGGAAAAGTGGAGCTCAAAAAGGAAGAAGTGGACCTTCGAAATCTGCTCAAGATGATTGCCCTGGCTTTTGAGGCTAAAGCCAAGGAGAAAGGACTGGACTTGAGAGTGAAGCTCCCGGAAAAGGCCATCCTGGCCTACGGCGACGAAGACAAACTCAACCAGATTTTCACCAACTTAGTGGATAACGCTCTCAAATTCACACCCCAAGGATTCATCGAGATCTCTGCCGAAGAAAAAGAAAAGGCCATCCTCTGCTGCGTCCGGGATTCGGGAATCGGAATCGCAAAAGAGGATTTGCCCAAAATCTTTGACAAATTCACCCAGTTCGGCCGCAAAGACGGCCCCGGCGAAAAAGGAACTGGCCTTGGCCTCTCTATTATCAAAGGCCTTGTCGAGCTGCACAAAGGAGAGATCCGGGTTGAGAGCGAAGTCGGCCAAGGAACAACAGTCGCCTTTTCCCTTCCGAAATTGACATTTGAAGAGCGACTCAATGAATATCTCTCCAACATGATCCAGGAGGCGGCAGAAAGAAAAAGCTATTTTTCTTTGATCATCTTCTCTGTCAGCAACTTAGAAGATTTCAGTCGCAAATCGCCGGAGAGGACGGACATCTCCTTGAAGGAAATAGAAGAATTGCTCAAGAAATCTTTGCGTCGGAGAGGGGATACGGTTATGTACAATAAAGGCCATTTTTTTCTCATTCTTCCCGAAACCAAGAAAAAGGACGCCCCTTTCGTCTTAGAGAGAATGAGGGAAAATCTCAGGCAGTACATTTCGAACAGCGATTTCCTTAGGGACAGGATTAAGCTCGAAACAAAAATTCTCTCCTACCCAGAGGAGGCGGTCGAGCTGGGCAAATGGCTAAGCCAATAAGAGGTGTTGAAGATGCCTAAGATTTTGGTCATCGAAGACGAGCCCGACCAGAATAAATTGATCAAACTGCGCCTGGAGGCCAGAGGATATCGAGTAATATCCGCGGGCAAGGCCAAGGAAGGGATTGAAACCGCCAAAAAAGAAAAGCCCGATTTGATTCTGATGGACATGATCTTGCCGGATATGCATGGACTCGATGCGACGATAAAACTCAAGCGAAGTCCTGAGACAGAAAACATTCCTATCATCGCGATTTCAGCCGTTGGATCGCCCGAGTTTATGAAGGCCTGTTTGCAGGAGGGAATCCTAGCCTATATCAGAAAGCCTTATGATCCCCGGGAGCTTTTTAAGACCATCCAAAAATATGTCCGACCTGAAGAGGAAGAGAAAAAGGCGAAGGCCAAGCCCGTCCCAACAGTACTGCCGACCTTCAAGGATGAACTTGAGGAAATCGAAAAAGAATTCAAGAAAAAGCCCCTTCTCGTCCCCAAGGAAAAAGAGAAAAAGCATGAAAAAGAAGCCAAGAAGAAACAAAAAATCGAGGAAATGCTCAAAGAGGCTCTCTCTGACTTCAAGATTCCCATAGAGAAGAAACATTCCCCGGACGCAGATTCCCCAAAAAAACTGGTTGGCGAAAAGGAAAAAGCCAAAAGCATCCTGATCATCGACGACGATACGACCTTTGCCAAAATTGTTACCCCTTGCCTCACGGAGCACGGATACGAAGTCAACATAGCCCTCGACGGAGTGAGTGGACTGAAGCAGGCTTTCCAGAAGATGCCCGTCCTGATTCTCCTTAATCTGATCCTGCCAGCAGGCGGGGGGGAAACCGTGTTGTCGAATTTGCGAAAATCTCCTGAAACAGAGCATATCCCTGTCTTCATTATGTCCAGCCTCTTGTCCCCCAAAAAGCTCGAAGAAAAAGCCCGGGAAATCAAGGCTCGGGGATTCATTTCCAAACCAATCGAACCTGAAGACCTCCTCTACATCATCGACTCCGTTGTCGGACCTTGATTCTCTCCCGGAGACTGATTTGACGCCGCTTGACGAGGAGAATTCCAAAGATTTCTCAGCAGATATTGGCCTGGTGACGCTCGAAGAACGACTAAAATAGAGGGGAGAAGGCTTACCCAGCCGCTTCTTTTAGGCTAAAATAAAATCAAAGGGGAGACCCTGTGGAAAATAAACGCATCTTGATCATCGACGACGAATTGGATTTCGTCAAGATGCTCCAAGTTAGGCTTCAAATCGAGGGTTATGAGGTGCTCGTGGCTGAAGACGGAACTAAGGGTCTTCAAATCGCCCGCAAAGATAGGCCTGACCTGATCATCTTGGATATCATGATGCCGGGAATGGATGGCCACATGGTCTGTGATATGCTGAAAAAATCGACCCTGACGTGGTCTATCCCCATCATCTATCTGACGGCAAAAACCGGCCAGGCCGACGAACTCTTGGCCATGGAAAAGGGAGCAAAGTATTACCTGACCAAGCCGTATAACCCCGCTATGCTCCTCGAAATGGTGAGAAGCGCTATCCTGGAAACTGGCCAAACCGAAAAAAAGGAAGGCCGAATTCTTGTCATCGACAAAGACCTCAATTTCGTGAATGAGCTCGAACCCAAGCTCAAGCAGGCGGGATACGAAGTCTTGTTTTCTCCCACGCCAGAAGAAGGCCTCAAAGCGGCCAGAAAACATCACCCCGACATCATTCTCCTGGACTTCCTGACGTCCCATGAGGACTCCCACGCCAGCATCTCAATCATAAGCCACGATGAAAGCCTTCAAGGTATCCCTCTTTTCATCCTCGCCCCCCAATCCCTTATGGCCAGAGTTAACCAGAGAATGGCTAACCTCGAGAAATTTATCACCAAGCCAGTGAACTACATTCTCCTCCTGGACACACTCCAGAGGAGTCTGGAGATGAGGAAGGCTTAAGACAAGCGCGCTCGAAGAAGGCTAAAGGTTATTCGCCGCTCAGGATGGCGATGGCCTTGTCGATATCTGATACATCCAGGATGATTGAAGTGGCGTTGCTTTTGCGGCTTAAAGTCCCGTAACAATATTCGATATTGATTCCTCTGTTTCCCAGCTTGGTGGTCACTTCTGCTAAGGCACCCGGTCTGTTTTCCAGGTCGATCTTGAGGACATCGCGTGTCTCGGTCGCGTAATTCAGCTTGCTGAGGAGCTTCATCGCCTTGTTGAGGTTCTTAACATAAATTTTGGCTGTGTCCTGGAAAACCCCGATAGCCTCGATGTTGATATCGTTTTCGGCCAGATGGCTGCATAATTCGCCCAAAGTGGAAGGCCGGTTTTCCAAGACAACAAAAATTTCTGTAACTCTTTCCATTATTCCCCCGTTTTATTGGATTTGGCCATTTTATGCCTCAGGGCCAAGACTCTTCATCCTTATTTCAAATACGTCTTCAAATACTGGGCTCGAAAATAGGCCTCAGCCTTTTCCGGCTCTCGGAATGAGAGCTGTTGCCTCTTGAAGGAGAGCTCCCCTTTGAAATCATCAATGGAATGGTGGGCATGCTCTTCCATCCAGTCCTCAAGCCCTCTGAGCAAGCCGGCCAAAGCTTCGAGCCCCTCCTGATAGAAAAGGGAAGCAATTTGAACGGCAGAAGCCCCTGCCAGGATTAGTTTGACGACCTGATCGGCCCGGCGCACTCCCCCGGAGGAAGCGATATCGCACTCCACTCGTCCGGCACAGAGAGCGACCCAACGCAGGGCTTGATGGAAGTCTCCTTTACCAATGATATTCCTTGTCTTCATGTGGACGATGTCGATATCCGGTTGGAGAAACCAGTTAAAAAAGACAAGCGCCTTGCACCCGGCCTCGGCGAGTTTCTGGCCCAAGTAGGGTATGGAGGTAAGCTGGGGCGAAAGCTTCACCGAAACTGGAATGGAAACGGCCTTTTGGACCTCTCCTAAGATCTGGAGATGAAACTTCTCGTATTCCGTGCCTGGAGTCTGGATTTCAAACGGAAGAAAATAGATGTTTAGCTCCAGAGCGTCTGCTCCAGCTTCTTCAAACTGATGGGCAAAAGCCGGCCACAGCCGGGAGGATTGGCAGTTGACGCTGGCAATCACGGGAATCTTGACCTTCTTCTTGGCTTCCTCGATGATTTGGTACATTTTTTGAGTGGAATATTCGAGCAAGCCTCCTCTCTCGAGGTAATCCACGGCTTCGGGATAGACAAAACCTCCTCTTTCGGTCTGACCAACTTCACTCGCGAATTGTTCCTCGAAAAAGGATTTGAGCGAAACAGCCCCCGCTCCTGCTTCTTCACAGCGGACAATCCCTTTCACCGTGGCGGTCAAATCGCTGCTCCCGACGATGATGGGATTGCGCAGTTTAAGTCCCATATAGGATGTGGTTAGATCAACCATATGATACTCCTTCAGTCATTTTTCTATTTATGAGGGAACTCAGAAACAAATTTCTTTATCGCTTTCCGATACTGAGAAGCCAAGGCAACTTCTCTCTCACGGCTGCGGTAGTTATCCGGAGCCCCACCTTGGTATTCCTCTTTAAACCAGAGGATGGTCTTCCTCAACCAGGTCTCAAACGGAGTCGAAGAGAAATTCAGGTCTCGCCGCGCCTTTTCTGTGGAGAGGACGAACGGCCTCCTCATGGAGAACGGAGAGAAAGATGTCCCTATGAAAGATGCTTCCAAGACATCTGTGGGGATATCGACGAGGTCCGGCTGCCGGTCCAAGACCCGCGCCGCAGCAAGCAAAAAAGCCCTCAGGGTCAGAATTTCTTCCTGGGCCAAATTATAGGCCTGACCGTAGGCTTTGGCATTGAGCAGGTTCGAAGTCACTGCCCGGACGATATCGTCCTGATAGATGTGAGTGAAAGCGTTGAGGCCGCTGTCGGGGAGGATCAGGGGCCTGCCGTCTTCAAGGCGCAGAAAATAGGAATAGGCCCGGAGAGTGTAATCCCTCTCCCCCATCACGATCGGCAGGCGCAGGATGGTCACGGGAAATTGGAGTTTTTCATAAGCCTCGTGAAGGACTTCTTCGCACTTTCTTTTATGATAGCCGTAGAGCCACCATTCCTCGTTTTTTATTGGTTTGGGAAAGATCTCCCGGTCAAAGTCCTCTTCATGAAGAGGGCAAGGAAAATCTTTAGTGACGATATAAACAGAGCCTGTGCTGATGTGGAAGAAATGGCCGATGTTTCCGGTGAAAGTCTCCACTGCAGACTGGCTGTCCTCGGCCCCAAAAGCAATCATGTCCACGACGACATCGAATTTTTCCTTTCCGAGCTTCCGGCGAAAATCCTGGCGACCGTTCCTGTCGCCCTTGATACGCCGGACTTGGCTTCCGAAATCATCGAGCGTCAGGCCGCGGTTAAAGAGAACCACCTCATGACCGTCGGCCAGGAGTTTCTTAACGATATGGTAGCCGAAAAAGCGAGTCCCGCCGATAATGAGTATTCTCATATCACCCTATGAGAAGCTCAGCCCCTTTCCGGTGTCATGGAGAGCATCGATAGCATAGCGCAAAAGGCGCGGCATGTCCATTCAGAAATTTCAATCGAATATCTTTCCCGGGTTCAGGATGTGATGGGGGTCAAAGAGCCGTTTGATCCCTTTCATCAGCTCAACTTGCGCCTCGTCCAGAACTAAAGAAAGGAAAGGTTTCTTGACGACTCCGATGCCATGCTCTCCCGAGATGACTCCTCCCCTCTCCTTGCCGTCGGCATAAAGCTCCTCGCGGACTTTATCGACCTTTGCCCGCCACTCCTCTTCAGGCACAGGAATCATTTTCCCTCCCGCATAACGGGCCTGCATGATGTGCGTATGAACATTTCCGTCGGCCGCATGTCCGAACGTGGGGAGCCAGATGGCATATTTCTCGGAGACCTCGCGGACCCGCTTGACATGCCTGGGGATCTCTGCGCGGGGGATGGAGATGTCCAGGATCTCGATAGTGTGGGACTTTATCGCCTCATATATTTTGCTCCTGATTTCAAGCACCGTCTCTTGCTTCTTCGGTGTATCGGCGATAAAAACATCAATGGCTCCCTTTTCCAGGCAAACCTCGGCCACAACCTGGGATAGCCTATCCATCTCCTCCTCGGTCGAGGCATCGAGGATGACAAGCAGGTACGTCTTTCCTGCAGAGGACGGCCAGCGTTTGTTGAGATAATCCTCGGTGATGCGGATCACTTCCTCTTCGATAAACTCGACGGCCATGGGCATAATCTTTCTGCCCATCAAGAGGGGAACCGACTCGATGGCGCTCTCCAAATCCCTAAAAGGGATGACCAAAGACCTTGTCAGCTGGGCAGCGGGAAGAAGCTGGATAACGGCTTGGGTAATCACCCCGAGGGTTCCTTCAGAGCCGACAAGGAGATGGAGGAGATTGTAGCCTGTGCTGCTTTTCATGAGTTTTCCGCCCAAGCGGATGATCTTTCCCTGGGGAAGCACGACTTCAAGCCCGCGCACATAATTTCTGATCACGCCGTATTTGACGGCGCGGCTCCCTCCGGCGTTCGTGGCGATGAGCCCTCCCATCATGGCGCTCTCTTCTCCGGGATGGGGAGGGAATGAAAGGCCAGCTTCCTCTACAGCCTTCACAAATTCCATCAAGGTGACGCCAGGCTCAACAACCGCCATTTGATTTTCCCGATCGACCTCGACAATCCTGTTCATCTTCTCGAGCGAGAGGACGATGCCTCCGTAAAGGGGCACACATCCTCCACAGAGACCGGTGGCTCCTCCGCGCGGCGTGACAGGAATTCTTTCCTCATCGGCCAGTTTCAAGACGGCGGCGACATCCTCTGTCCGTCGAGGCTTAACGACAATTTCTGGAGCTCGCCTGATGTCAAGGAGAGAAAACTCATCGTGGCTGTAATCAGCCATTTTCTCCGTGTCAAAAATCACATCCTCGGGACCGATAATTTTTTCTAATCGCTGACGAATATCTTGGCTAATTTTCTTATACATGCTTATTCAAGAATTTTATATCAAAATGGGGACGGTTCTCAACGAGAACCGTCCCCGCTTCTTACTTATGAGGGAAGCCGGATTACTTCTGGACAGCGGCTGAGCAGATTTGACGGGGGAAAAAGACCATCATTTGAGGCAGGCCTTTAAATTCTTCTAAGAAACCTGAGGCGATCACGACTTTTCCCAGATAACTTTTTGCTTCGGGAAAAAGGGACTGCCGATTCAGGGGAATCAAAGCTTCGAATTCCTGTTGCGACGAAGAAAGATAGACAAAAAACCGCTTTTCCGCAATAGAAGTGCAGGCGAACCTGACCGAGACATATTCTCCGAGGTGAGACCTCGCTGCCTTCGAAGAAACCACTTCCGGTTCTCCTTCCCGCCAGAAGCCTTTATTCGCATGACGCGCGTCTTGCTGCGCCTCCTTGAAACGCTTCTGAAGATCGCTCTGGAAAGGAAAGGCGAGAAAAGCAAAGGCAAAGCCCTGCCGGATGATGAATTCATTGAAGAGACCCTCGTTGTCAGTCCAGACGTAAGCCAGGGTTCTCCCATATTGATCCAGCCGGGTCTGGTCATAGGTCAAGTGAATTTTTTTGCGGTAAAGGTAAAAGGAGGTAAATCTCCTGGCCAAATGGGCCCAGAGATCAACATCCTCCCTCCGGTCATCGATCTCAGGCGTATCCACGCCGATGAGCCTTACTCGCTGCGAAGAGCCATCGCCAAACTGGACTTTGATGGTGTCGCCGTCATAGACCGCGACGACAACGCCGGAGTCCGCAAAGGCAGGTGGACGCAGAAGCTCAGAAGCGGAGGAAGATATGACGGAGACAAAGAGAAGGGAGAAGAATAGCGGAAGTGAAAATAATTTGCCTTTCACCATCAACCTGTATTGCCTCTGGCCGCGTTTAAAATTCCTAATTTTATAAAACATATAGCTAATGTAAACGCAAAAAATATTATTACTTTGTCATCGCGAGTGAGCCGAAGCCGCGAGCGGAGCGTGGCGGGAAGCGTGGCGATCTCAGTTAGAGATTGCCACGTCGCAAGGCCGCCTTGCAACGACACAGTACATATTGCGTTAATATTAATATAAGACGCTCTCTTCCATTTTGTGTGGGTTGAAAGGCTGAGATTCACGGAAATGCCGTCGCTCCCTTCAGATTTTTCACGCCATTCCCGTGGATCTCACCCACACAATCTGGAAGAGAACCATATAAGATAATAAACAATAAGCCGAACTCAACAATGGCAGGTCTGGAAGGAGCAATTGCGGTTCCTCGGAAGCTTAAGGGTCTGTGGAAAGGCGCCTTCTTTTATGCCTCAATCAGCTCTTTAACCGCCCGGATGACATGGGGGGCGCTTATCCCGTACATGTCCATCAGCTCGGCAGGTTTTCCCGACCGAGGGAGGTCCTTGACGCAGAGATGCACGATCTTGGCGCTCCCGGCCAGAGCCAGGGCAACAGCCTCGCCCAAACCGCCGTTAGGGAAATGGTCTTCGACCACAACAGCCTTCCTGCCTGTCTCAGCAACCTCCCGCACAATAGTTTCGCAGTCCAAGGGCTGAACAGAATAGGCATCGATTACTCGGACTCCGATATTTTCTTTTTTTAGCTCTTCCTGGGCTTTGAGGGCCTCGAATACAGCTATCCCGGCGGCAATGATGGTCGCCGCATCTTTTTCATTCTTGCGTAAAACTTTAGACCCGCCGATAGGAAAACTCTCCTCACGAGAATAGAGAAGCGGTGTCGCCGGCCGCGTTGTCCGCAGATAGGCAAGACCCTGGTGCCGGGCCATGGCCTCCATGCATCCTTCCGTCGAGAAAGCATCGCAAGGATAAAGGACAACGCAACCAGGAATTGGCTTGAAGATGGCCATGTCCTCCATTCCCATCTGGGAGGGACCGTCTTCTCCGATGCTCACGCCCGCATGGGAGCCGCAGAACTTGATGTTGGAGAAAGAATAGCCCGACATCCTTATCTGGTCGTGGGCCCTGCTGAGGAAGGCGGCGAATGTGGCGATAAAAGGAATATATCCTTTGGCGGACAATCCAATGCCCATGCCGGCCATGTTTTGTTCGGCAATGTAAGTCTGAAAAGCTCTCTGGGGAAAGGCGTCGAAAAATTTCTCCGCATAGGTGGAGTTCTTGACATCCCCGTCAAGAGCCACGACCCACTCATTGACTTGGCCGAGCTTCTGGAGTGCGATTCCGTAGGCCAGTCGGGTGGCTGTCTTGTCGGAGTATTGGGATTTTTCAAAATTGAGCGCTCTCTTCCAGCGCGGCCTTTGCGCCTTCCGGGGATTGCGGACATACTTTCGGGAATTCATTTCAGGCATGGGACCTATCTCTTCGAGCGCCCGGCCGAGCTCATCTTCCTTCAACGGCTTGCCGTGCCAGCCATTCTTATCCTCAACAAAGGAAACGCCTTTGCCCTTAATCGTTTTGGCGAGAACAACTGCAGGCCCCTTAGCCTTCTTGATTTTTTCAAAGACTTCGAGGATGCCCCTGACACTGTTGCCGTTCACTTTATAGACATCCCACCCGAAAGCCTTGAATTTGCGCTCATAGGCCCTGAGGTCATGTCCGTGCATGGTCGCTTCAGACTGGCCAAGCCTGTTGATATCCACGATGGCGGTAAGATTTTTGAGCCGAAGATGGACAGCCGCGTTCGCCGCTTCCCAGACAGATCCTTCAGCGCACTCTCCATCGCCCATCAAAACGAACGTCCGGCCAGGGGATCTCCCGAGCTTCTGCGCGAGGGCAATGCCGACACCCACCGATAACCCCTGTCCTAAAGAGCCAGTGGCCGCTTTTACCCATGGCATCCTCGGTGTGGGATGGCCTTCAAGGTTAGAGGTCACCTTGCGCAGGTCCATCAATTCTCCGAGAGGGATGATTCCGGCCTCGGCATAAGCAGCCCAAAGAATGGGCGCAGCATGGCCTTTGGAAAGAACAAGCTCGTCGTTCCCCCAGTCATCGGGATCCAGGACATTGTACCTCATCTCGCTGAAAAAAAGGCAGGCTGTGAGCTCTGCCATGGACAGGCAGGTGGTCGGATGCCCCGAGCCGGCTTTGGTCGTCATTTGAAGAGAATGAATGCGCAGTCTTGTGGCAATTTTTTTTAATATTTCTATTTTATTCATCCGTGTCTTCCTCCCTCCTTTCAAAAGGCAATCATTATAATCTCTTCGGCTTTTCTGAACAATAATCTTTTTAAAAATGGAGCGCCTTTTGAGGTGGGAGAGGTCAACCTTTTCACCCTGGCCACTTATCGCAAACGAATTGAGGGAAACATCAACCGCCTCCGGAGAGGCGAAAAGAAGTAATAGTCTGATTGACAACATTGTTGTTTTTGCTATATTGAGGACTGAGGAGAAAATTGTCATGACCCTTATCGAAAAGTATAAAATATATAGAAAGATCGGCATGGAACTCAATCACAAAATCATGAAATCCTGTCTTGACCATGACGTATTAATGAAATCGGCGCGATTACTCGATATTGTTCGTGGAGACACCTTGATATTTGACAGCGAAGATGAAACAAGTGTTTTAATGGATTTTGCTCTTAACGAATACAGGGCGAGTAATAAGAATACTATCGAGATTTACCGGGAGAAGATCGGCTGGCAAAATGAGAAAGAGAAAGACATATTGGATGCTTTGCTCTCATCATATACTTCTCTATTCAAAGTTATTTCTATCTCTGAAGCAGAAAATGCGTTACTCCTGAATGATATTTTGAATAAAAAAGATAATATAAAGCTAATGGACATTGGCTTCAGTAAAACCGCTGTTCCGGGATTATTATTGTTTACAAGACTCGTTCCGTTAAAAGATTTCAACATGACTTCCGGCGTGTCTTTTATTTTTCGCGGAAACTTAGAAAAATATCTACTTAGGAGACATAAGAAACTGATTAACACGATCATATCAGATAGTGATTCAATAAAGCGATTTGTCTCCTTTTTCAGGCTGAATAAAATTGATGGCATGGAAGTAAGATATGAATAAAAAGGCTGCCTTTATCCAAATTTTTCGATCAGGATGACCAGGTGCGCGGGAAAAAGAGTTTTTCGTAAAGGGCCAGCGCATAAAAGTCCGTCATTCCGGCGATAAAGTCTGCGGCTCTCCTTTCCAGTGAATCCCCCCGGGGATAGTGTTTGACGTAAGGGTTGGGCTTACGCAGCACATAGTCGTAAAGGTCAGAGAGGATTTTTTTGGCCTTGTCGATTTCACCCGCTGCTTGAGGGCCGCAATAGACTCTCTTATAGAGGAATTCTCTTAATTCAACAACGGCAGTCAAGCCCTTCTCGCTCATAGCAATCCTCTCCAGCTCCGTGTCCAGGCTGGCCTTGACGACGTCCTCGACCATACGGTCGATCCGGGCGGCAGGCCATTTCCCCAAATCTTTCACCAGGTGTTGGGGGATATCGCCCTCTTTGATGACTCCGGCACGGAGGGCATCATCAATGTCATGATTGACATAGGCGATGACATCAGACACTCGCACGATCTGCCCTTCCAGGGTTTTGGGCATGTCTTCTAAGTTGTTCTCTAAAATCTCCCCTCTCCCCTTGGAATGCTTCTGGATACCCTCTCTAACTTCGTAAGTGAGGTTTAGTCCCTTGCCTTCATACTCCAACTTCTCCACAACGCGCAGGCTCTGTTCATAGTGTGTGAAACCATCCAGAAGGAGTTTGTCCAGGGTCTCCTCGCCGGCATGGCCAAACGGCGTGTGCCCGAGGTCGTGCCCAAGAGCGATGGCCTCAGTCAAGTCCTCGTTAAGGCGCAAGGCCTTGGCAATCGTTCGAGCAATTTGGGAGACTTCCAGGGTATGAGTCAATCGGGTTCGGTAGTGGTCCCCAAAGGGAGCCAGGAAAACTTGCGTCTTATGCTTTAATCTGCGGAAAGATTTGGAATGGATAATTCTGTCCCGGTCTCTCTGGAAAGCTGTTCTCAGAGGATGAGGATTCTCGGGACGAACTCTCCCTCGGGAGGCAGAGCTCAGGGTGGCCTTCGGAGAAAGAGTTGTTGTCTCGATTTCTTCGAGCTTCTCGCGGATGTTCATGGCTTTGTTACATCTCTAAGAAAATGATTGGCCCGAGAGCCAGGGCTCATTCTTCTGGGCCTGCTCAATGAGGAGACGAGGAATGGGGAAGTTGATTTCCTGGCGATGGGAAAGCTCCATCTTTTCAGTCACCATTCTTAAAGCCTCTCTGATGCCAGTTCTGTTCATCAGACGGAAAGGTCCCTCCGGCCAGACGAAAGCATTTTGGCAAAGCCGATCGACATCTCCGAGTTTGATGATGCCCGCCTCCACGACCTCTGTCGCTGTCACGAAAGCGACCGCCAAAAATCTCCGTTTGAGATGTTCGAGCACCATAAGGTCTTGGGAAATTGATGCTTTATCCGGAGAATCGAGAAGTCCGGTGGAAAAATGTCCTCCCCGCTTTTTACCCTCCGTCAACCTTAGTTTAAAGCTCTCAGGAGAAGTAAAAAAGTTATCGTAAACGCGGTGAAAGCAATTGTTTGGCTCGGAGGCATTAGAGAAAGATTCAATACAAGAGGTGGCCAATTCAAGTCCGACGGTTTCCATCAATTGGATGAACCCCGCGGGCATGCCAAAAGCCGCTTTTCCCGCTTCGTCGATGCTTCGCGCGCCGAATCCTTCATCGAGCATTCGTCCAGCTTCAAGAAGCAACGCGACAAAAATCACGTTGCCAGCTCCGCCCTTCCTGTAACGGAGAAGTTGGACCGCGTCTTTGCGCGCCGTTTTTAGGTAATATTCTGCAACCAGAAGGCTTTCCTGCGAGGAATGCGTTATCGCCGCATATTCGGCCGCGCGGTTTTTGTGAGCGGGGAAAAAGAAATGCATCCAGACTGCCCTATCCGGCTTCTGGGTTTGGGCGGCTAGGATCTCGGCATCCAGGCAGGATGTGTTGCTCGCAAGGACAACGTGCGGGAGGCAGAATTCATCCAGCCTTTTGAAAATTTCTTCTTTTATGGCCATGTCTTCAGTGGCAGACTCAATGACCAGTCGGAGATTCTTTCCCCCGCAGGCCTCCTCGAGGTCGAGACCGGTCAAGGTTCGATGTTTTATTTCTTCTGTCTGCGGTCCAGCAAAAATCCCCTTTTCCGTAGCTTCATGAAGCTCATGATTGATAAAAACCTTAGCCCGCTCGAGGCTTTCCTCTCTTCGGCCAATCAGTCCGACGTTCAGCCCGTTCTGGGCAAAGGCTTGAGCGAGGCTGGCGCCCATAAGGCCAGAGCCAACAATTAGGACTTCTACATCTTCCCAGGTGATTGCCTTTTTCATCCTGCCTCCTCACCAGTGCTCTTTTTTTGCCGATTCGAGGCAAGATATTATAGCACAGACCTTTTCCTTATGATAATTCATGGTCATGCGTCTTGAATTTTAGTTGTTTTTTGAGTAACTTTAAGCCGTGATCCAAGAGAATGTCCGGGCCTTGCTCGAAGAACTTCCCGAACATGTCGAGCTTGTAGCTGCGGCCAAGGCGCGCACTCCCGGGGAAATCCTGGAGGCTTCAAAGGCCGGCGTAAAAATCGTCGGTGAAAACTATGTCCAGGAGGCCCTGGCGGCGTTTGCTGTCGTGGGCCGCCAAGTGAAATGGCATTTTATCGGCCATCTTCAGAAAAACAAGGTCAAGAAGGCCGTGGAAATCTTCGACATGATCGAGACCGTGGACTCCCTGGAGCTCGCCAAAGAAATCGACAAACGGTGCCGCGAGCAGGAAAAAGTCATGCCTATCCTCATTGAGATCAACAGTGGAAGGGAACCGCAAAAATTTGGCGTTCTGCCTGAAGATACGGAAAGTCTCATCCGGGAGTTGTTCCAACTTCGGAACATCAGAGTGGAAGGATTGATGACCATGGGACCTGAATTCGGCGACCCTGAAAATGCCCGGCCATTCTTTCAGGAGACCAAGAAGACCTTTGATAAAATCAAGGCGCTCGATCTGCCGGGAGTCGCGATGAACTGGCTCTCGATGGGCATGTCCCACTCCTACCGAGTGGCCGTCCAGGAAGGAGCGAATATGGTGCGAATCGGGACCAAGATTTTCGGGCCGAGGACTTAAGAAAAATGAAAATTAAAAAGATCGACATTTTCTATTTTGACATCCCTCTCCAGGAGCCCTTTAAAATCTCCATCGGGACCATGGCTGCGGCTAATAACGTGCTCGTAAGGATTCTAACGGACTCCGGGCTCACCGGCCTCGGTGAATCCTGTCCCTTTCCTCCCATCACCGGTGAAACTCAGGAAACCAATATTTCTGCTGCCAGGAGTCTGAGGGATCTGCTCATCGGAAAAGATCCGCTCGCCATCGAAACCTTCATCAGAGAGGCAGGGAGCTTCCTCTGCTCTAACCCGAGTGCCGTCGCGGCATTTGATATGGCTCTTTACGACATCCTGGGAAAGGTCTCATCGCTGCCGCTTTTCCGGGTTCTCGGCGGGGAAAAGTCCGCCCTCGAAACCGATATCACCGCCGACCTTGACACCCCTACAAAAATGGCGGAGAAAGCAAAGAGTTTTGTCGCCGCGGGATACAGGACGATCAAGATAAAGGTGGGACAGGATCCTGACATGGATGTAGCCAGGCTTGAGGCGATCAGGGATGCTATCGGCTATAACTCTGCAGTCAGCATTGACGCCAATCAGGGCTGGACTGTGCCGCAGGCCATTTCTGCCCTGAAAAGAATGGAAAAGTTCAAGATTCACTTCGTGGAACAGCCCGTTGCCGCATGGGATCTAGCGGGGCTGCGGGCAGTCCGCCAACAAAGCCCTATCCCTGTCATGGCCGATGAGGCTCTCTTCTCACCCCACGATGCCATCAAGCTCATCAAAGAAGAAGCCTGTGATTACTTCAATATCAAGCTCATGAAAGCCGGCGGAGTTTTGAATGCGCTCAAAATCGCCCACATCGGCGAAGGCGCCAATATCCGCGCCATGGTCGGCTGCATGCTCGAAACGCGCTTGGCTCTAACCGCAGCGGCACACCTTATGGCTGCACAAAGGAATATCGTCTTTGCCGACCTTGACGGAAATGCTTCTCACACTATCGACCCGGTTGTGGGCGGCATGAGCGTGAAGGGAGGCATCATTACTCTTCCAGAAGAGCCAGGGTTGGGCGTGGATGTCGACCCGGCCTTCCTGAAGAAACTGCGAAAAGTGTAGGGCTCCATGCTCAAAAAGGTAAGAAGAACATGAACGGAATGGAGAGCGCTCCGGGAGCAGAGACGACGATCGGGGGAAAGCGCTACCTTTATTTCGCGGGAACAGGCTATTTTGGACTTCACGGTCATCCTGAAGTAATCCGGGCCGGGGTTGAGGCCTTTCAAAAATATGGAACGCACAGTGCCACATCGCGCGCCGGATTCGGGAATAACCCTGTCTTGCTCGAGGTGGAGGAGCGTCTGAAAGACTTTTTCGGAGAAGATGATGCTGCCTATTTCGGCTCCGGATACCTGAGCAGCTTAGTTCTGGCTCAAGGCCTGGCCGACCAGTATGATGTCATTTTCGTCGACGAGTCAGCCCATTTCTGCATCAACGATGCTGCGCGCTCGGCAGGAAAGCCCATTTTCCGCTTTCGCCATCGCAATCCTGAGGATTTGAAAAAGAAATTAAGTGCGAAACTCAAAGCGCGCCAAAGGCCATTCCTCTTGACCGACGGCATCTTCCCGACGTTTGGTCGCATCGCCCCTGTGCCGGATTATGCGGAAATCCTCGAACCTTATAACGGTCTCATCGGCCTGGATGATGCTCATGGCGCGGGAGTCTTGGGACCTAACGGGCGCGGGACTTACGAATATTTCAAGATGAAATCTGATCGCCTGCATTTTGCCGGAACGCTGAGCAAGGCCTTCGGCGGCTACGGCGGGTTTGTCGTCGGAAGGAAAAAACTGATCGAGCGCATCAGAAAAACGGTTGGAGCTTTCATCGGTTCAACCCCAACACCCACACCCATTGCCGCGGCAACGGCCAAGGGCATCGAAATCCTGATGAGTCGCCCTGAAATGAGAGAAAGGCTCAGGCGGAATGTCGCCCTGGTGAAAGCAGGGATGAAAAAATTGGGAGTGGAGACAGACGAAACACCTGTTCCCATTGTGGCCTGGTCCCTCAAATCAGCAGAAAAGATGAAGAAAATTCAGAAAACGCTGATGAGCCGTGGGATCGCCATCGCTTATCTCAGGTATATCGGAGCGCCACCCGATGGAGTGCTGAGGCTGACGATTTTCTCTACTCATCAAACCGAGCATATTCGCCGTTTATTAGAAGAGCTGGGAAAAACACTCTAAAGATTCGTCGAGAAGCTTTTTCAGAGGTCTTCTTCTCCGCCGCTAACTCTTTCTCCGTTTCCCTCTTCCTCAGCCTTTTCCGCCTCCTCCATCGCCTCATCAACGGATTGGTCAAAATCTTCGCCCATCTCCTCTCCCATTTCTTTTCCCATTCTCTTCATCCAGCGCGCAATGCTTTTAGGGTCTTTTTCATCCAGTCCAGCGAGCTTTGTGGGGTCGGCCAAACTCTCCATGCGGCTCTCTTCAGAGCGGGAGACGGCGACCCGAGAGACGAGTTTCTCAAGGTTCACGCCTCCGCATTTTTTGCATTTTGGTTCGAGAAGAGATTTGACCGAAAGGGTGACGAAGGTCAATTTTTTGCCGCAGTCCCGGCAACGGTACTCGTAGATTGGCAAGTCAAACCTCCTAAATAAGTATGTCCTCCTCGAAGCCAAGCCGGATGAGGTCGATGCGGTCGGGTCGGCTTACGCCAAGGTGGTGCCTTGTATCCGCATAGAAGATGTGGTGTGCCGGCGGCTGGAGTGGGCGCTCCTCTCCAAAATACTGCAGACGCTTGGCCTGCAAAATCCTGACTCCTGTTGCGTCAACCGCCACGGGGTCCTGGCTGAGGAGAATTCCTCGATAGGGCCAGACATACTTTTGGCTGTAGTGATGAGGGCCGATGCCATGGAAAAGAGGGGTCAGAAGGAGAAGAACATTCAGCTTGGTCTTGCCCTTGACAGGAGGCAGGCTCCAGATCGTCGCTAAATCCGCACAGGAATCCCCATGATAAGCCGAGGGGTCGGAGACGAACATGATCATGTTTTTGATGCAGCCGCCCATGCCGGCCCAATGGTGGGTCCGCGCCGGCCGGGCATTGATGAGGACAGTGGCATTCTGGAAGAGCGGGTTGGCGAGCACGCCCCTGTCATCGATGCCGATGCGCTCTGCGGGAACACCGGCATCCATGACCCGCCGTTTGAGCGCCTGCTCGACGGCTTCGCCTGTCGGGATATAACGCCAGACGTTCGTCTTGATGCCCACAGTCTCTGAAGGTCTGACAATCCTTCGCCAGGCATCGACAGGATTTTTCTCGCTGAAAAGTGCGGCAATCGCATCGTCGAGCATCTTCAGGATGACTTCAGGATTATGTTTACCCGAATAATCAAGCGCGTCTTTATCCCGCACCAGGACAACCCTTGCTTTGTTCGCAGGTGCTGTCTGAGCAGTCTCTTTGATGCCGGGCAAAACGGCTCCGGCAAAGGGAGTGATAGCGGCTATTTTCAAAAAATCGCGGCGCGTGATTGTCTTATTCGCCATACCTTCCGCTCCATCGCCAAAAAAACATACCTTATTTATTTTATAAGATTCATAAATTCAGTCGGGAATTTTGCTCGCGACCTCAGCGATAATATTTTTCGCCTGAGCAGCCAAAGGGGCATTGAAAAGGACAACCAGATAATCTCCTTTATTTTTAACCGCTGTCCACTTCTTGTCCTCGGTCTGGACTAACCCAGATTTTGCGGCATCAGGCATATAGACCCTGGCAAGGTTTTGAAGAGCAACGCCGGCCATTTGGGTGTCAGGATAACGAACAATCAACAGGAAAGCCTTTTCTGCTTTTTCACCGGAAGAACAGAGCACCGCTTCAGTCTTCTGGTCGAGAAGGAGGATGTTCTCCGACGAGACGAAGAAATGATAATTCAAAATGAGGTGGTTGTGAAAATAACGGGCCGTCTTGAGGTTAAAATTTTCGGGAACATAGGAAAGAAGAACCGGCTTCTTTCCCTGCCGAGGAATGGCGGAAGCAATCGCTTCGCCCAAAGTCAGAAGAGCCAGCTTGGTCTCGGCCGTCTCTGTCTCAGCATAGAGGGAGACAAAGCAATGATCCTTCCAGAAGGAAAGCAATCCTCCTTTGTACACAGCGCCTTGCCCGATTTGAAGGGGCTCTCCCTCAAGGTCGTGGGTAAAGACACCAAAGGCATCGGCCGAGGAGCCCATATCAAAGAAATCGGCGATGAGGTTGGGCCTCCCCTCTTTGAGATAGCGGCGGGCAACAAGATTCTGAAAATTATAGGCCCGGTAGACTTCTCCTGCTCCGTCGATATAATCAAAGATCGTTTCGGGGTTATAGAACTTGTCCCGGCCCTCTTCGCGCCAGCCTTTTACCTCTTTAGGCAAATAACGGCTCAGCTCACTCGCTTCTTCTGCATTCTTTGCCATCAGATTTGCCTTCCCTCCTATAAAAAGATAAAAACCCGCGAGAACAAGGATCGCTCCAGCTGCCGAATGCCGCATGATAGAGAGCAATTTTATCAGATCAGAGTCTTTTTTCTCAAAACCTTTCGTCTTTGAATTCCCCGGATTGTGAGTCCCTGGCCAGATAATAGCCTCCTCCGGCCTGGAGAAATATCCGGCTGCGAGAAGAAATCGGGAAATCATAGATAAGGCTGATGAGGATGGGAATCGCGCTGACTTGATCATCGCCGATCCTGGATATATTTTCGAATGGAGAATTCATCGTCACTCTGTCGGAATCTTTCTTGCCCAAAATATAGCCGGAGCCGATGCTTTCCCAAATCGATGGGTTAAATAAATGACCAAATCGCCCTGAAAATCCAGCCCGAACCGATCAGTCCCAGTTTCAATCTTCTCATGTCGATCCTTCTGTTTAACGTATAACCGATATTTTAGGCAAATTCAAGAATTTCGGTTTTAATTTCGGTTTTAATAAGTTTGCAGAGATATATTTTTGGTGAGGCGAGAGGTTTGGAAGAGGAAACCGCTCGAAGACTGAGCAGGCATGATTTCTCGACAGAAGAGAGAGAAGAGCGAAGGATGAGTGGGAGAGAATTTCCCTCGCTTGGGGAAATTCGCGTGCTGACGAATCCCAAACCCGAGCCTTTACGGGGATGCGCCGTGACAGGACCCATAAAATTAGAATTCTTGACTATCAAAGATTTATGGATGCTTCCTTTTTATTGCGGCGAAGCTCTCCCGCTTTAGGCTGACCTGCACGAACTTACTCAAGAATCGAAGCGCTTCATCCGAGCGCCCGAAGGTGGGCACGCCGGCCTCATCCAGAAGATTCACTAAGGGCTGGTAAAGCGCTCCGGCATCGATATTGACAACAAACGGTTTTCTGGATTTTTGGAAGATTTCGATCAGGCGGCGGCCGATGCTCTGGGGATTATAAATATTCTCATTGTGAGACTCGCCGGGAGCCAATGTCTGCAGGGCGACTGTCATTGGCACGGGCGAGACGACAGCACAATCAACAGCTTCATCAGCCAGGATCGCCTCGATACAGCCGGCAAAAACTGTGTCATCGGCCACAGGGGTGACATCCAGAGGGTTGCGGATGTCCTGGAGCCGGTCTATGCCCAGCGGCTGGAGAAGCTCCGCGATCCTAAACTTCGTCCTTTCGGAAAAAGAAGCCATCTCCAATTCATATCTATTTTTGAGGCTGTCCGCCAGGATCACGCACTCAAACCCCGCATTGCTGATCAGACCGACGCGCTTCCCGGCTGGAATTTTTGCCGCTAAGGCCGGCAAATTTTTTAAGGCATTTTCAAACTCCGAGAGCGTCCCGGTGAAGAAAATTCCTGCGCTCTCCAGAATCGAACGGCAGACAGCATAGTCTCCCGCCACAGAGGCTGTATGGCTTGATGTTGCCTGCTTCCCCTCGACCGTTCTTCCACTTTTATAGACGACAACCAACTTTCCTTTCCGGATAATTTCTTTCGCGGCCCTGGCTAAGGAAAGGCCATCTCCAGGCCTGAACCCTTCGATGTAAAGGGCGTAGAGAGAGGCGCCCTCTCTGTCCTTAAAATAATTCAAATAATCAGAAGCTACGAGGTCGATCTGGTTGCCCAGCGAAATGGCATAGAGAGGCTCTGCTTGCGGGATTTTGCTCATCCGCGAGGCCATGAAAGCTCCACTCTGGCTGATATACACGAGCCGAGGATTTCTTTTCTTCGGCGGCGGCAGCTTGTATTCTGGGATGAAGGTCGTATCGTATCTTCCCGGCCCGGAATAAATCCCCATGCAATTCCCGCCGTTGACCACAGGAGCAAGCTTTCCCTCTTGGCGGCTCGCGCGCAAAAGCGCCCGTATATTCTCCTCCAGGACTTCTGTCCCCTTCTTTTCACCAATCCCGCCGGCGATGAGGATGACTGAGCGGGCTTTTTGCGCTTTTAAAAGTTGCTCCATGATTCCGACACTTTGGTCGGCCGCCAGCGTCAAAACAAAGAGGTCCACCGTTTCGGGCAGATTAGAGACCGCCGGAACGCAGATGCATCCTTCGATCTCTTTGAGCCCCGGCTTGACGACATAAACGCGCTCCTTGGGAAATCTCTCTCTCAAGATGTTGTTCAGGATGATATGCCCGAGGTTCAATCTCTCAGATACGCCGATGATGCCGATAGACCGGGGATGAAGGAGAAAATCAATGCTTTCGAAAAGGCGAAGCCTCGTCTTTTCGTGGTTTCTGGAAAAGCGGCACATTCCGTCCAGGGGGATGAGCTTACCGCCGCGGATGACAAAAGGATTGACCTCTGCTTCTTCGATGACATAAGAGCTTTTGGAATAGGGAGAGAAGTGAGCGGCGAGCCTCAGGAAGCGGTCATAGGCTTCAACCAGCGTCTTTTCGGAGAGTAAGGCATCGCTCCCTCTAAAGCCTTTGATGAGCTTTTCGTAGAAAGCCAAAGGCTTCAGCAAAGGTAAGATCTCTTTTTTTCGCAGGAGGTGGGCGGAGCTAATTCCGGCAGCCTTCCCTTGCCCAATTCTTTCATTGACGTATTCAACATCCAGGCCTCCTAAGCCCATGGTGACAATCGGTCCAAATTCTCGGGAGTGGCGAATCCCCACCAAGAGCTCCGAGCCAAACCCGATATTCTCATAGGACACTTTTTCAAGCACCAGGATTCCTCGGATGTCCTCCCCGGTCTTCTGGAGGGAAGACTCGTCCGGCCCGCCGAATTTCTTTGTCCACTGCTCAAACCTCTCCGGGACTTCCTCCAGCAGGCGCTTTGCGGCCTGATTGACCACGCTCGCCTTGTTTTCGACAAAAACGACCCCACCGACATCCGTTTTATGGACGATAGGGGGAGAGACGATCTTGAGAACGACTTCTCTGGACCCGAGAGCGGCAAGTTTTTCGGAGCTGGCTTTTTCTCCTTTTTTCAGAAAGAAAAAGCGCGGGGTTTCGAGCCCGAAGGCCTGAAGCAGAGCATAAACTTCATGCTCCAGGAGGAAATTCCTCTTTTCTTTTTCTGCCGTTTGAAAAATTCCCTTGACCTTGTTCGCTTCCGCTTTCATTTTCCTCTCTTCTGAGAATCCGCCGCCTCACGGCCAAGCTCGAAAGCCCTGAGGTTGGCGGCAACGATATTCTCTCCCCGGGCTTCAAAGAGGACTCTGACGAACTCGGTCAAATTTTCCTCTTTGACCATCAGAGACCGGGAAGCAGCGCCCAGCATGACCATATTCTGAGTGCGGGACGACCCGGCCTCTTTGGCCAATTTTTCTGAATCGATGATAAGGCAATTGCGGGCTTCGCTGATTTTGGCCAAAATTTTTTCCACATCAGGATAATCCGGTATATTCACAAAGGCCGCGGAGCTCGAGATGATCGCTCCCTCAGGCCGGAGATAATCAAAATAGCGTAGAGCTTCCAGAGGCTCCACACTCAAAATTATGTCCGCCTCGCCTTTGGGAATAAGGTCGCTGAAAATGTGCTCCTGGGAGAGCCGGAGATGGGACTCGACGGCTCCGCCTCGCTGGGACATGCCATGGATCTCGGCCTGTTTGACTTCGAGCCCTTCTTTGAGAGCGGCGCTGTCGATGACAAAGGCGATGGAAAGAATCCCCTGCCCTCCCACACCGGCCAAGATGATATCCTGCTTCATCTATTCGCTCCTCTTTCTTTTCCTGGCTTCCACGAGGCATTCGCGAACAGCCACGATCACAGAAAGCCCGTTATGGTCGAGCTCTTCTTTCATGACCTCGGCATTCTTCTCCAGATTCTTAGGCAATGGCGCGATGACCCGGATGTGCTCTTTGGGGACACCAAGTCCCTCGATCATCCTGAGCAATCTCTCGCCGGAAGCATAGCTGGGCTGACCTCCTGTCATGGCCACTGTGCCATTGTCAAGGATGATGACGGTCATGTTTGTATTGGCAGCCGCCGCTTCAAGCAGGGGCGTCAGCCCGGAATGACCAAACGTCGAATCGCCGATCACAGCCACAGAGGGATGGATACCTGCCTCAGCGCCGCCTTTGGCCATGCTGACACTTGCACCCATGCAGACACAGGTCTGGACAGCACTGTAAGGCGGAAAAGCGCCGAGTGTATAGCAGCCGATGTCGCTGAAAACATTGGCGCGTGGATAATCTTTTAAAACTCTGTTCAGGGCATTGAAGGTGTCGGCATGAGGGCATCCCTGGCAGAGCTGAGGCGGACGCGGAGCGAGCTTGAAATCGCCGAGCTCAAGCCTCTCGAGCGGCTTAAGCCCCAGGGCCGGCCGAACAATGTCCGGCGAAAGCTCTCCTGAAAGCGGAAGATCACCGCTCAGCTTTCCTTTCAGGGTCTTGCCGGGCAGGCCAAAGATCCCTCGCAAATTTCTCTCGATGAAAGGATATCCCTCCTCAACGATGAGCACGGTTTCCACATGCTGGATAAGCATGGCCACCAGACTCTCCGGGATAGGATAGGTGCCGATCTTGAGAAGGGATGGCACGCTCTGGATGTCCCTCAAGTTTTCCTTGATATAATTGTAGGCTATTCCTGAAGCGATAATGCCGAGGGAGCGGTCTCTATTATTGAGCTCGAGCGAATTAAACTTCGATTGTTCTGAAAACCGGCGCAACTCAGCCTGCTTCTCGAGCAAAATCTTGAACCGCCGCCGGGCATTGACCGGAAGCAGGGTCCAGTCCTGTCCTGCACCGTAATGAAGCTCATTCTCTTCCCTGGCCGGCCGGGGCTGGACGCTCGAGCGACTGTGGGAGAGACGTGTCACCAGACGCACCATAACCGGAATCCCAAGCTCCTCGGAAAGGTCAAAAGCAGAGCGGGTCATATCATAGGCTTCCTGGTGACTGGAAGGTTCAAAGCAAAAAATCTGGGCGAACTGAGCGTAGTAGCGGCTGTCCTGCTCGTTTTGAGAGCTGTGCATGCTCGGATCGTCGGCAGCGGCAACGACCAGGCCTCCGTTTGTGCCCGTGATGGCGGAGTTCATGAACGGGTCGGCAGCGACATTCAGACCTACATGCTTCATCGACACCAGAGCCTTTTTGCCGGAAAACGAAACGCCCAAGGCTTCCTCATAAGCCACTTTTTCGTTTACGGACCACGAAGCCTTCAACTTGGTGTTTTTCGCTGCGGCTTTGATCAGAAATTCCATAATCTCCGAAGCCGGAGTGCCCGGATAGGAATACGCCGCTGTCAAGCCGGCGTGGATGGCTCCCAAAGCAACAGCTTCATCGCCGAGCAAAATTTCCGTTTTCATGATTTTTCCTTATTATGCGTTAACAAAGAAATCCTTTGGTATAAGAGCATTCGCCCAAAATGAAGATATTGGAAAAATTAAGAATACAATCCGCGACTTAGAGTGTCAAGCCAACTGAGAATGCCCAACGACGCTACATGGAGATGCGTATCGAGATTCCGCCGCCTCCGTCTCCGAAGCGGGGATTGACAACTTTGCTTTTTACTGACCCGAAGGTGTAGCTCAGGCCGACGGAAAAGAAATAATCGAAGGTTGTGGCCAGCTGTTTTCGGCGCAGCAGGACATCTTCATAGGAGGCACCTTCTCTGGGAAGTGAGATCTGATCGTGTATCTTCGAATAACCTCCATGGAGGTTGAAATTGAGGCCTTGAAAAAGCCGGAGAGAGAGTTCTCCCCAAAGGTCTAAATGGTTCTTGCCGAAGTCATGCAAATAGTTGGCCCCCTCGAGCGAGGTGCTGATTGTCCCCCACTTTTGCACAAGCTCCAGCGTCACAGAGAGAGACTCCTGCCAGAGATTCTCGTGCGTCTTTAAATAGATTGTCTCTTCCCTGTAAGCAACGGACTTAAAACTCAGCCGGTAAAGAAAACGGAGCTGCCGACGGGTGGATTCAGAATAGCGGAAAAGGTCGTACTCGACGGCCGGCGAAGGACTCACACTGAGCTTGATGTTTGAGTAAGTCGAAGAATTGACCGAAAAATAAGCTCCCACAGACCAGCGGTCATTGAGGCTCTTGACCACCAGGCCCTGAAGATTCTGGCTGTCCGACGCACTTTCGATCACCTCATCCTCGTAGTTGAATCTATCTTTTTCGTGCATGGCGCTTAGGGATAGCCTGATTTTCATCTCGGGAGTGACTCGGTTGGCCGAAAAAGACCCATAATACATCCCACTCTTGTAGGTTTGTTCGCCACTGAGAAAACTGTTCACACTGAGACTGAAGACCCAAAAATTCCATTTATCCACCACAGATGTCGGCTTGACCCTATCCAGAAAGTCGATAGAAATGCGGCTCGAGACAGGCGTTTTTCCCACATAACGCATCAACCCCAATTTGAGAGTCTGCGCCAGCCCTTTTTTGACTTCCTCGGGCGCGGCTGCTTTCTGGGGTTGATACTTTATCAGGTCATCATCGCCGGCAAACTCTTTCTGGCCTTTAAAGGACAAAGTATATTCCTCGCCGGTTGGCGTTTTCGAGGCAGTGACGAGGACATGAACCTGGGCCTGGCCGGGCTCTTTAACAAAATTGACAAAAGAAATCTGGGATTGGATGAACGGCACATCGCACGTTTCACATTCTAAGAAAACCAAGGGGACGTTTTCTTCTATTTTCTCTGCCGCCTTTTGCTCCGTTTGGCCATACGAGCCGCAGACAAAGACGAATAAAGAAAATGCGGCCAGGCTGACGATAACAGGAGCGCCTCGTCGTCTGCTTATTTTTTTTATCGTCTTATTGAATGTCTTCATTTTTGCCCTTCAATCGATGTGGATAGATACGCCCGCGCCTCCCTGCGAGCCAAAACGAGGGTTCACCACATTGGTAAAAATTGAGCCGAAGGTATAGCTCAGTCCGACGGAAAAGAAATAGCTATAACCTGTCTCCAATTGCCTTCGCTGCAAGAGCACCTCTTCCAGAGACGCTTCTCCCCTGGGCAGGAAAATCTGGTCATGAATCCGGGAGCCTCCGCCTGCGGCAAAGAAACTGAGTCCCTTAAAAAGCTGCAGGTTGATAGCCATGGAGAGGGTTAGATGGTATTTGCTGAAGTCGTAGAAATAATGTGATCCGGCCAGAGTTGTGCTGACACTTCCCCACTTTTCCTTGACATCAAGAGTTATGGACAAGGACTCACTCCACAAATTTTGGGAGGTCTTGTCGTAAAGCGTCGCCTCCCTGTACGTCACGGCATTAAAGCTCAGCGTATAAAGGCAACGGAGCTGCCTTCTCGTGGACTGGGAATAGGAAAAGAAATTGTATTCGACGGCCGGTGCCGGGCTGAAGGAAAACTTGATATTATTGTAAGTCGAAGACGAGGCTTTGAGATAAGCGCCCACAGACCAATGCTCATTCAGGCTTTTTACCACCATCCCGTTAAAAAAGAAGCTATCTAAAACGCTGTCGACGGTATCTTCATCAAACCTATAATGGCTCTCATAATGTTCGGCCGAAAAGCCCAGGCGTATCTTCAGTTCCGGAGTGACCCGGTTAGCGGAAAAATTGCCTTCCGCCGAATGAGACTTATAGGACTGTTCTCCGCTAAAATGGCCGTCGCCGCTGATGCTGAACACCCAGTAATTCCAATTATCTTCTCCAGCTGCCTTCTCCTTCTCGGCAAAAGAAAGGGCTATCCGGCTGGAGATCGGCGTCTTGGCGACGTAGCTCATCAACCCCATCTTCAGAGTTTTCACCAGACCCTGCCTGATTTCGTCATCCGTATCTGTCTTATTGGAAAAATACTTTTGGGTGTCGTTAAAACCTTCAAACTCATTCTGGCCGAGGAAGGCCAGGGTGTATTCCCTTCCGCCGCTGCCCGTCCTCTGGGTTGTGATCAGGATATGAATTTGCGCTTCTTTTCTATCACGGACATAATTGACAAAAGTGATCTCCGTCCGGATGTAATCAATATCGCAACTGGAGCAGTCGATATAAACCTTGGGAGCCGTTTTTTTCAGGGCTTCGATATCGACTTGCTCCTCTTGGGGGAATCCAGGAAGGGCGGAGAAAAGACCGGCGATCGAGAGCAACAGCACCGCAGCGCATCTCAATCTTTTCATTAAAAACTCCTTTAAAGGCAAGAGCATAAGACTTTTTATCATAAATATATACAAATTTCACCCTGAGCTTATTCCTCCTATTTTTCATACGATAGAAAACAGCAAAACAGTTACATTTTTTAGGAACCGTCTGATAACTTATAATTCTTATAAAATCGATAAAATTATGTTGAAATAGGCCAAAACATGGTATAAGATAATATGGTTCCGGAGAGTTTTCATTTGTTTATTAAAATTTTATTAAGGAGGTGACTGTGATTAAAGTCTCGACAAAGGGAAGATACGGTACCCGCTTGATGCTTAACCTCGCCCGCCATTATAACAGCGGAAATAAGGCAGTCATCCTTAAAAATGTGGCCGCAGAGGAAGAAATCTCCATCCGCTATCTCGAGCAGATCATCATCCCCCTCAAGATTTATAAGCTGGTGAAGAGCATTCGCGGCGCCGGCGGCGGCTATACGCTGGCCCGGAAACCATCGGAGATCAACCTCTGTCAAATCCTGGAAGCTCTGGAGGGGTCTTGCGCGCTGGTCGACTGCGTCGAGGACAAGGATTTTTGCGGCCGCCTCCCCACCTGCGCCGCCTACGAAATCTGGAAAGAGGCCAGCCAGATTTTGAGAAACTATTTTGAAAAAGTGACTCTCCAGTATGTCCTGGACATCTGGGAGAAAAAGCAGCCCAAATCCAAGGACAAAGCCAGGACCCGGCGTTAGCGTTCTTCTCTTCTTTTATTATTAATACAAACGCAATTATTACCATTACATAGTCATGCGAGCGACCATCGGGAGCGTGGCAATCCGACGAAGTCGCCGCGATCGTAGCGTGGCGGTCTCAGTTTGAGATTGCTTCGTCACTTCGTTCCTCGCAATGACA
>Ga0315280_10001445_pt1 | contig 40846 bp, 23 predicted proteins | sample YL17G06_40_MG_FD_203697 | JGI IMG/M metagenome (GOLD analysis project Ga0315280, IMG submission 203697) | Sediment microbial communities from Yellowstone Lake, YNP, Wyoming, USA - YL17G06_40 | ecosystem: Environmental > Aquatic > Freshwater > Lake > Sediment | place: USA: Wyoming | collected...
CGGTGGCGCGGGTCGATGTCCTCGTCAGTTGGAACTTCAAGCACATCGTCAACCTCCGGCGAATCCACGCGTACAACGCTGTCAACCTCAAGAACGGCTACCCTCTTCTGGAGATCAGAACCCCTCGGGAGGTCCCAGGCAATGAATGAGTCAAGATCCAAGTCCTTTGATTGCGTCCAAACCATGCGGCAGATTCGTGATCGGCTGAGCGAGGAGATCTCCGGCATGAACCACGCGGAGATAATCCGCTGGCTCCGATCGCAACGGTACTCGGACCCTTTTCTCCAACGGATCGCGGACAAGGCTGCCCAACAGGGCGCTGCAGTGGACGCGGCGTCCCCGCGCCGCTGATCGCCGAGCCGTTCGGGTTTTATCCAGGTGAGCCTGAACAAGAGTCGGGCGGGCCCTGCCGGGAGGGCAAGGTGAGCGTCAAGAATCTCCCGGCTGTGGTACACCCACGTCGCCCGATGCTTACTTGTCGTGCAGAACGACCTCGGTATCGAGGCGGTACCTGCCGTGCATTGGCATTGGGGCTACGACCCAGCGGCGGCTCATGGCCACCCTCAGGCCTTGCTTCTCCGGCCGTAGGGCAACGTCCAGGGCGGGCGGTAGGCGCGGGCCACCAGCCGGTCGGCGCCAGCGTCGTTCACCACGCGCTCCTTTTCGAAGTCCCAGACGATCTTCGCGCCCGAACGCAGCGCCAGGTTCCCAAGGTGTGCGACCGTCGAGACGTGGTGGCCGGCCTCGGGGTTGGTCACCGGGGCCTGCCGGGAACGGATACAGTCGAGGAAATTCCGGACATGGGCCTGCCGCCCGTCCGAGTAGCGGTCGTTCGGGTCTTTGGGCCGGAGGAACGCCTTCAGCGCCTTCTTCTTGGGCTCGGGAATCAGCTCCCAACCATCCGCGTCCACGATCAGTGTGCCATCGCTGCCGCTGAAGCAGACGCCGTGCGGCCGGCCGCCGATGCCCACGCCGCGTAGAACCTGGTGCTCCCAGATCAGGGTGTAGCTGCCGAAATCGTACAGAGCCACCTGGGTGTCGGGGGTTTCGGTGTCGTCGGTGAGGACCAGCTTGCCGCCGGTGGCGGCCACCGATCGCAGCGGAACAGGCTCCATGGCCCACAGCGCCACATTCAGCAGGTGGACGCCCCAGTCGGTCATCAGGCCGCCGGCATAGTCCCAGAACCAGCGGAAGTTGAAGTGGAAGCGGCTGGGGTGGAAGGGGCGCTCGGGCGCCGGTCCCAGCCACATGTCGTAATCGACGCCGGCCGGCGGTTCTCCTTCGGGCTTGTTGCCGATGCCGCCCACCCAGTCCAGGTAGGCCCAGGCGCGCACCTGCCGGACTTTGCCCAACTGGCCGGATTGGACGACCGCGACTGCCTCCTGGAAGTGACGCGCGCTGCGCCACTGGGTGCCCATCTGCACGATGCGCTTGTGCCGGCGCGCCGCCTCCAGCATGGCTCGCCCCTCATCCACGGATGTTGCCAGCGGCTTCTCGCAATAGACGTCCTTGCCCGCCTGACAGGCGTAGATGGTGGGCAGGGCGTGCCAATGGTCCGGCGTGCAGACCAGGCAAACGTCGATGTCCTTCCGGTCGATGAGCCGGCGGAAGTCCTTGACGGTTTCCGGGCGGCTGTCGCGCGCCTTTTCGATCAGCGCCACGGTGTTGGCGAACCGCGATTCATCGACGTCGCAGATGACCGGGCAGTCCACCTCGCGGACATTCAGGAACATGGTCAGGTCGGCCCGCGATATGCCGCCACAACCGATCAGCCCCACCCGGATTCGATCGTTCGCTCCGAGCACACGCCGGGGCGAAACTGAGGCGGCAGCCAACGCTCCCGCCGCGGTTTTCAAGAATCCTCTCCGATCCTGCGCGCTTGGCATATGTCCTCCCTTTCCAGTGTGACTCTGGCGCCGACTCAATCAATCGAGCATGCGGGCAACGCTGAGAATCCCGTGCAGAGACGATCAACGCACCGTGCCAATCGCCAACCAGGAGCGGCACCATTCACGGCGAAAACCGGTAGCCCACCCCGCGAACCGTATGGATGTGCCTGGGGCTTTGCGGGGTGTCCTCCAGCTTCTGGCGCAACCAGGCGATGTGGACGTCGATGGTTCTGGATGAAACGCCGGGCTGATACTCCCAGACGCCTTCGAACAGTTCCTCGCGAGAGACCACCTTGCCGCGGCGATCGATCAGGCAACGAAGAAGCTCCAGTTCCTTCCCAGTCAAGCTGACGGGCACGCCCTTCTTGTGTACGTCGCCCCTCTCAAAATCGACCTCCACGTTTCCGAACTGGAACCGCGCCACGCGAGGGAGGTTTTGTTTCTTCACACGGCGCAACAGGGCCTCGATTCTTGCCAACAACTCGGGCGGCTCGAAAGGCTTGGTCAGGTAGTCATCGGCTCCAAGCTTCAGGCCGACAACGCGGTCCGTAAGCTGTGTCTTGGCCGTCAGCATCAGGACGGCCACATCCTTTCCCCGTTGCCGCAGCTCCCGGCAAACTTCCAGGCCGTTCTTGCCGGGCAGCATCACATCGAGGACGATCAAATCGAATGGCTCGTTCGCCGCCCTGGCCAACCCCGTGGGTCCGTCGGTGGCGCTCTCGACTTCGTAACCTTCCGCCGCCAGCAGGTCGGACAGGGTAAGCACCAGTCCCGGCTCATCCTCGACCAAAAGAATGCGCGGATTCATGACGATGCTCCGGCGGGCGCGGCGGGAATGCGCACGATGAACTCGGTCCCCTTCATCGGCTCGCTCTTCACCCCTATGCTTCCCCCGTGGGCTTCCACGATCTTCTTCACCAGGTTCAGGCCCAGCCCGGCGCCGTGTACCTGGTCCTGCACCGCCCGCCGGCCGCGAAAAAAGGGATCGAAAATGCGCTCCTGCTCGTCCTCCGGGATTCCCGGCCCGCGATCCGCCACGCGTATCTCGACCATGGCCTGATCGTTGTCGCCGGTTTTCGAGGCAAAGACGCCGATCCAGTTGTCCCCTTCCCTTCCATACTTCGCCGCATTGCTGAGGAGGTTTTGGAGGGCCTGCTTGAGAGCGGTCGGGTCGCCCAAAATGGGAGGAAGCCCGGGGTCCACGTTCTTCTCAACGACGCACCGGGCCCCCTGGAGAACGGCCTTGCTGGCTTCCACGGTTTCTTCAATCACAGTCTGGACAGATAACGGCTCGGGCTCCTGGATGACGCGGCCCTCCTTGGCGCTGGCGAACCGCAGGACCTGTTCGACCAATTCCGTTAGTCGCCCGCTTTCCTGCTGGATCAAGGCGCCGTAGCGTTCCACCTGGCTGGGGTTGTTGGCTAGTCTGCCTCGCAGATTGTAAGCGGCGGTGTGGATCACGGCCAGCGGCGTCCGCAACTCATGGGAGACTCCGGCGACGAAGTCCATTTCGAGCTCGGCGAGCTTCTGCGCGCGCCGCGTAAAGCGAATCAGGGCGGCAACGCTGGCCGCCATCAACAGGAGGATCCCCGCGGTAACGGCCAGGTTGCGCCAGCGGGCCCGAGAAACAACCGCTTCCAGCGAGCCGGCGCGGTTACGTACAAACATCTGCCACCGCCCGATGTCGGGCCCCGGGCCTCTACCTGGCCCTCGCTCGCGCGCGCCGGGCGGCTGCGACCGCCTGAAATCAGCCCCCGGGCCACCACCCGGCGCTCGATCGGGCGCCCCCCGCCCGCGAAATATCTGGTCGTACTGCAGCGCAAAGAGGCTGACCGACGCATCCGCGCCTGCGGCCAGCCGCTTGGCCTGATCGGGGTCCGACTGATATATGACTGATGGCGGGCTGGTCTTAGTGAGGACTTCCACCTGGTAGTCCGCACCGAGATGGCGCTGGACCAGTTCCGGCAGTACGACAGTGCGGACGTACTGAAGGTCCGGCTCCAGGATCAGCCACATCGCTTCTCTTCGACCGAAAGGGGCACGGGGAGCGCCTGGCGGGGGCATCCGGAAAAGGGGCAATTCGAGTACAAGCGCTTCTTCTTCGGATGGCGGGCCGGGCGGGTTGCGGCCCTGCCGGCGCTCCGGCGAAGGCCTGAATTCCAGGCGGTCCTTGATAGCTTTCCAGGCCGGCGGCCAGTCGGTGGTCGTAAAGCGTCCGCTTTGCGGATCGAGGCTTCGCAACGCGACTGAATCGTTCTGCGGCACGGCCATGGCGATGCGGCGAAAAATCTGGCCCTGGCGGCCCGACTTCCTCCACTGCTGGTAGCGGCCCGCGACCTCCGCCTCCACCGCCCCGGCACTCGGCTGGAACCCGGCCGGCAGGAGCGCCCCGCAGGCCGTGCTGATCTCAGAGTTGAAGTCCTGGCTGAGCCGGTTGAGATTCGCCTGCAGGCTTCCCAGAAGCCGCTCGCGTGCCGCAACACTGACCTCTCCGATCCAGCGGTATTGCAGAACGCCGAGAACTCCGCAAAGAACAAAAAGCGCGCTCACAAATAGCCAGGAAAGCATGGCGCGCTGTTTGTTCTTCTCCATGTTCATAGACCGCACCCGTCGGAAAAATGGCCCGGCCGACGACAGCGGTGTGTGTGGCGGCGACCCCGCGTGGCGCTGGGCATCCGCTCCCTCGGTTCATTGTACGTGACCGAGGCTTAACGTGCCAGAAAGGGACGGCAAAGAATCTGTTAAGAATGTTAAACTTTGGGGCTGAAGCGGAACTCCCATGGCTCGCGGGCGTTTGAGTAATTGAGACGCTGAGCCTTCCACTTTCCCATCACGCACATAAGGGCTTGGCAGTTTCTAACAGGCTGCTGGATAGGCGGCGCGCAGGTTAACGGCCTGTGCAGGTTGGCGCGGTGCCCCTTTTCAGCAGCCCGTTAACAACGTTTCGAGTGGCGTACTGAACATGGCCGCAAAACGCACTGTCGCCTGTCTGAGGCTGCTGCTGGGCGCCTGGATCTCCGTCTCCGGGATGATGGCTTCCGAATACCACGGCACCGTCAAATCGAATGGTCTGCCGTTTCCCGGCGTTACCGTGACCGCAGTCCAGGACGGCAAGAAGGCCGTTACTACAACCGATGAGCAGGGCGTGTTTCGTTTCCCGGACCTGGCCGACGGCCTCTGGGCGATCGAGGTCGAGATGCTGGGATTCGCGAAAATCACCCGGCAGGTCAACGTCGCGGCGGCTGCTGCGGCTTCTGAATGGGAACTGAAGTTCCTGTCCCAGGAAGCGCTCCTTGCCAGTCTGGATTCCGGTCAGGCAGCGGCGCGTCCCGCTGGATCGCCGCCCGCCGCTCCGGCAGCCGCAAGTTCTTCCGAACGCGAGGCGGCGAAACCGCCGAGTGCGGGGCTGGCGACTAAAGAGCCTCCGGCGCCGGCGGGCAACGCGCCGGGGCGGAGTGGCAACGCCCTGGCGGCGCTCACCAACAATCAGCGTGTGCCGAACAGCCAGGCGCCGGCGCGCAACAATCAGCCCGCTACGGGCGACCGGGCTTCGCTCCAGCAACGAGGCGGGTTCCAGCGTGTAGACGTGAGCCAATCGGCCGACACCGCTTCGTTCGGCAGCGAGGGCGCGATCAGGAACGAAGAAATCCCCGACCTGAACCAGAGAGCGGCCAATTCCTTCATCGTGCAAGGCAGCATGAGCAGCGCCCTCAACATGCCGCAACTGAACGACTGGGGGTTCGGCGGTCCCGGCATGGGAATGCCACCCATGGGCGGCCCGGGCATGCCAGGCATGGGCGGGCCGGGCGTGGGTGGGCCGGGTGCTGAGAGTCAGGGCAGCGCGTCAAGCGGCCCGCCTAGCCTCGGCGGCCCCGGCGGGCCGGGTGGTGGCCGAGCCGGCGGCCCCGGCGGCGGATTTGCCGGTGGATTCGGCGGCCCCGGCGGCGGCCCCGGCCCTGGCGGCCCCGGCGGGCCGGGTGGACCGGGCGGCCCTGGCGGACCGGGCGGACCCGGTAGGCCCGGCGGACCCGGACGCGGCTTTGATCGCCCGGATTGGCAAGGCCGCCCCAATGCCATGGCCTTCGGCAATGCCCGTCGAGACCCGCGTAGAACGTACATGGGCAACGCCTCCTTCAGCCTCGACAATTCCATCTGGGACGCGCGCAGCTACTCCGTCACCGGCGCCAACCTGGACAAGCCGGCCTACGCCAACGCGCGCGGCGGGATCATGTTCGGCGGCCCGCTGCGGATTCCCAAGCTGGTGAGCCCCTCCAAGCAGATCATGTTCACCATCGACTTCCATTTCCAGCGAAACCGAACCGGCACGACTTCGGAGCCGGTCAACGTGCCAACAGCGCTGGAGCGCATTGGAGATTTCTCCCAGACCCTGGTGCAGGGCGTGCCGGTAACCATCTATGATCCGCTTACCGGCCGGCCATTCCCCGGCAACACGATCCCGGCGGCCCGCATCAGCGCCGCGGCGGCGGGCTTGCTGAAGTATTTTCCAGCCCCCAATCTTCTGTCCGCTGCGCGCAACTATCAGACTTCCTGGAGTGGTTTGAACAACTCCCAGAACCTGAATTCCCGGCTGTCGAACGTCAAGATCAGCAGCAAGGACCGGCTCAACTTCGGCATCGGATACCAGGGCAGCAACAATGTCTCCCCGAACATTCTCAGTTTCATCGACAGCGGGTCGGGCCGCGGCATCAATGCCAACCTGGCCTGGTCGCGGAACATCACCACGCGCCTGATCAACAACCTGCAGTACGGCTTCAGCCGCAACCGTCAGCTCTCATTGCCCTACTTTGCCAATCGCGAAAATGTGGCGGCCGAGCTCAAGATTGCGGGGACCTCGCAGAACCCGCTGAATTGGGGACCGCCCAACCTGAGCTTTACCAATTACGTCAATCTGACTGACGGGAACTATTCGCTGAACCGCAACCAGACCGGCTCGCTCGGCGACGGCCTCACGTGGATTCACGGCTCGCATCACCTCTCGTTCGGCGCCGGCTACCGCCGCCAGCAGTTCAATCAGTTGGCCGATACGAACGGGCGCGGCACTTACACGTTCAACGGCTCCGCCACCAGCTACGTGGTCAACGGCGTCGCCCAGAGCGGCACCGGCTACGACCTTGCCGATTTGCTTTTGGGCGCGCCCACGACCAGTTCCATCCGCTACGGCAACCCTGACAAGTACTTCCGCGGCTCGGGTTACGACCTGTTCGTGAACGACGACTGGCGTATAAGCTCAAAGTTCACTCTCAACGGAGGAATCCGCTGGGACTACGCGACGCCGGCCACCGAGTTATACAACCGCCTGGTCAACCTCGATGTAGCGCCCGACTTCTCGGCCGCCGCGGCGCTCGAGGCCGGACAAACGGGCCTTTATTCGGGGCGCCTGCCGAAGGCGCTGATCAACCCGGACCGGAACAATTTTGCGCCCCGGCTGGGCTTGGCATGGCGGCCCGCGACCAAGCGCTCGATGGTCGTCCGTGGCGGATACGGCGTTTACTACAACACCTCGGTCTACAACATCATCGCCGGCAACATGGCGCAGCAACCGCCGTTCGCCCAGGTGCTGAGCGTGTCCAGTTCCAGGGCCAATCTCCTCAGGCTCGAGAACGGCTTTCTCCTGGCCTCGAGCCAGGGGGCTGCCGGCACTTATGCCATCGACCCGAACTACCGCGTCGGGTATGCGCAGACCTGGATGATGTCGCTTCAGAGCGAGCTGCCCTTCGGCATGTTCGGGACCATCGGCTACCTGGGAACGAAAGGCACGCGGCTCGATCAGCAGTTCATACCCAATTCGGTGGCTCCCGGAGCACCGGAGTCGGCCCTGCCGCACGGCTTCATATACGAGACTTCCAACGGCAACTCCATCTACCACGCCGCCCAGTTCCAACTGAATCGCCGCTTCCGCAGCGGTTTCTCGGCACATTCTTCCTACCAGTTCTCGAAATCCATCGACAACGCCGGGACGGGCGGGCGCGGGCAGGGCGGCACGCCGGTAGCGCAGAACTGGCGCGATCTTTCCGCCGAGCGCGGGCTGTCCAGCTTTGATGCGCGGCACAACTTGTCCGTGCAGTTCCAGTACAGCACCGGCATGGGCAGGAACGGCGGCACATTGTTGAAGGGCTGGAAGGGCGCCCTGCTGAAGGACTGGACTGTCAGTGGGACGACCAGCGTTCGCTCCGGGAATCCTTTCACCGCAACGGCCGGCGGCAACCGCTCGCAAGTCAGCGGAACGGCGGTGAGCAATACGGTCCGGGCGAATGCCACCGGTCTCCCGGTCGATGTTTCCGGCATGCTGTTCAACACCGCGGCGTTTGCCGGGCCGCTCGCCGGACAGTGGGGGAATGCCGGGAGAAATACGATCCCGGGGCCGACCACGTTCTATCTGGATGCTTCGTTTGGGCGCGTCATCCGGCTTGGCGAGCGCCGCAGCGTCGATCTTCAACTCCAGGGTCAGAACATTCTCAACCACGTCACGATCACCAGGTGGGGCACCGTGGTGGGCTCCAACAATTATGGATTGGCAACCGGCGCGGCCCCCATGCGCAGGCTCACCGCCAATCTCAGGTTCAGGTTCTAACTATGCGAGCCATCGTCGCCTTAATCCTCGCCGCGCATTTGGCTCTTTCCGCGCCGCAGAGCAACCTCGGTTCCGGGCAGGAGAGTGCTCCCAACATACAGAAGGGAACCTACAAGTTCGAGGTCACCACGCAGTTGGTGATCGTGAATCTGTCGGTGCAGGACAGGAACGGCAATGCCGTGGAAGGGCTGAAAGCGTCGGACTTCACCGTTGCGGAAGACGGCAAGCCGCAGCAAATCAAGGTGTTTGAATACCAGAGGCTGGAAGATGCCGCGCTGCCGCCTTTGGCCTTGAAGACGCGCGAGGCGCAGAGCGCAGCCGCCCCAGCGCCGGCGGGGCTGCCCGTCGCAACGCGCATAGCGCCAGCCAGAGCCGGCGAGGTCAAATACAAGGACCGCCGCCTGATGGTGCTATTTTTCGACCAGGCGGGCATGCCGGTCGCCGATCAAATCCGCGCCCAGCAGGCGGCCATGAAATTCCTCAATACCCAGATCACGCAGTCGGACCTGGTGGCGGTCATGACCTACTCCACGGACCTGAACGTCCTTCAGGACTTCACCGACGATCGCGATCGTCTGGCCAAGGTGATCAGGGGCCTGGCCGCCGGCGAGACCGGGATGACCGAGGGCAGCACCGGCGCTGAGAGCGAGGAGGATTCGGGCGCGGCCTACACACAGGACGAGAGCGAATTCAACATCTTCAACACGGACCGCAAGCTGGCGGCGCTGGAGTCGGCCGCGAAGATGCTGGCCAGCCTGCCGGAGAAGAAAGCGCTGGTGTTTCTGGCCAGCGGAATGAGCCGGACGGGAATCGACAACCAGGCGCAGTTGCGCGCCACCGTCAATGCCGCGATCCGCAGCAACGTGGCCTTCTATCCCGTCGACGCCCGCGGCCTGGTGGCCGCCGGTCCGCTGGGCGACGCCACCAAGGGCTCGCCGGGAGGCCAGGGCATGTACTCCGGCGGCTCGCAACGGGCGGCCCAAAGCAGTTTCCAGGGGCAGCAGGAGACGCTCTACACCCTGGCCGCCGATACCGGCGGCAAGGCCATGCTCGATACCAACGACCTCTCCCAGGGCATCGTGCAGGCCCAGAAAGCTATCTCCAGCTATTACATTCTCGGCTACTACAGCACCAACACCGCGCTCGACGGCCGCTTTCGCCGCATCAAGGTGCAGGTCAACAAGAACCTGGGAGCGAAACTCGATTACCGCTCCGGCTACTTCGCTTCCAAGGAGTTCAAGCAGTTCAGCTCTTCCGATCGCGAGCGCCACCTGCAGGAAGCGCTGATGGTGGGCGATCCCGTCACCGATCTTTCCCTGGCCTTGGAGGTGAACTACTTCCGGCTGGCGCGGGACCGCTACTTCGTTCCCGTCTCGCTGAAAATTCCCGGCAGCGACGTCGAACTGGCCCGCAAGGGCGGAGCGGAAAGCACGCGGCTCGATTTCATCGGCCAGGTCAGAGACGCCAAGGGCATGCTGCAGGGTACGGTTCGCGACGAGATCACGGTCAAATTGAAAGGCGAGAGCGTCGGCCAGTTGCCCAAGCGCAACCTGGAATACGACACCGCCTTTACGCTGCAGCCCGGCGCCTACACCCTGAAGTTCCTGGCGCGCGAAAACGAAACCGGAAAAATGGGGACCTTCGAAACCAAGTTTGTAGTCCCCGACCTCACCGCCGAGCAGAAATACCTGCCGATCAGTTCGGTGGTGTTGAGCTATCAGCGCGAGAAGCTCGAGGCGGCGGTGGCCAGCGCCGAAAGGAACAAGAAACTGATCGCCGCCAACCCCCTGGTCCAGGAGGACCAGAAGCTGATTCCCAGCGTGACGCGGGTGTTCCGCGCGGAACAGGAAATGTACGTCTACCTGGAAGCCTATCAGCCGGCGGCCGAAACCACGCAGTTCCTGGTGGCCACCGTCAGTTTCTATCGCGGGAAGGTCAAGGCCTTCGAGACCGAGCCGCTGAAGATTACCGAGGGGCTGAACCCCAAGTCCAAGGCCGTGCCGGTGAGGTTCAGCGTCCCGCTGGACAAATTGCAGCCCGGCCGGTACACCTGCCAGGTGAGCGTGCTCCAGCCGTCAGCGCAAAAGTTCGCGGTCTGGCGATCGCCGGTGGTGCTGTTGCCGTAGCCGGAGAGCAGGTCAGGAAGGCGTGGCCCGGGACATCAGGAGTGCGCGCAGGGGCACCCCGACAATGCCGCCGTAGGGGCCCCGCGAAAACAATCAAATCAAAAGCGCGCAGCTTTAATTGGCAGGAGCCGCCGGGTTGGAGCGCGGCCGCAGCAGGAACAGCCGGGCTTGCACCGGCACGCCGCCGCTGACCTTGACCTGCAGCAGGGCTTCGAAGTCGGGCACCCGCTTGCGGCCACGCGCGCCCAGGCGTGAAAGCAGGTCGGCCAATTGGTCTTCGCGGCTGACGAATTCCGCAGCCGCCTGAACGCCATAGGTGTTGGTCCCCGCCAAAATCAACACGCGGCGTTCCGGTTTCAGCCCGGGCAACAAGGCGAGGACCGCGTAATCGGAGGTGTAGGGCTTGCCGGAACCGAAGTAGATGGCCTCCTCACCCGCCCGTGGATGCACATTCACAACCCCGCCCACGCCGAACCTCGGCTCGGAATTGGAGGACTTGAAGGCGAACTCCTGAAGCGGCGGCAGCTCCCGGAGCGGGGTGTTGGCCTCGGGCGACCCGATAAAGATCACGTTCCGGTCCTTGGCCTCATCCCAGGTGAGCAGCTCAGCCCGTTTCAGAATGACCGATCGCCCAGACAGCGAGAACAGCCTGGTCAACTGGTAGGCAGCCATGACCGTTCCGGTCCCGGAGTAGGTGTCGTTGATGTCGCTGGTGTCGTCGATCCCGTCGCGGAAGCGGTGCAGGCCGGTGGCCGAGGTGCCCGTAAACCGGTGATTGGAAAAGACAACCAGCGGCGCATCGGAGGCCTCGAGGAACGGTCTCCAGAAAGCGGCGATCCCCGCGGGTGCGGTCGAAGGGCGCACCGGCAGCCAGAGAAATGCCGCGAGGCAGCTCAGCAGGACGGCCGCTCCAAACCCGGCGAGGAACCATTTCCAGGACCTGCCGCGCGCCTCGGCCCGCGCCGGGGCCACTTCCTGGGTTTGCTCCCCCTCCGCCGCCTGCTGGTGGCCGTTGCGGTAATGGCAGGAGAGCTGGTAGGAGCCTTTGGGAACCTCGATAACCACATGATCCGCCGCGCCATCGGACATGTAGTACTCAGCCAGCTTCGAGCGCAGCCGCCCGGTGTGGACACGAACGGCGGAATCCAGGCGGGGATCGAAATCCGGGGCCTTGCCCAGGACTTCGACCGCGACCTCGTATTCCTTCGCGCCCTCACCGGGCTTCTCGACCGCGCGTTTGGCCAGAAAAGACAGGAGGCTGCGCAGCAACTCCGACCCCGCGAACTCCCCGCTGCGGAGAACCCGTTCGACCTGATCCGAAATTTCGCAGGCAGAGGCGGGATTCGTCGGGATCTGGACGTGGCCAATCATCGCTGAGCGCTCGCAACCAGACATGAGCTAGGCTGAAGAAAACAGTACGTCAACAACCGTTTTATACGCAAGCTTAAACTTGACGGACGCGGGAGTCTGGCTAATGATAGTGGACGCCAGGGGCTAGCACCCTGAGGTGGTTTTTTGCCCTGCCTGCGGGTTTGTGCACCCGAATTGAGGGAATCGACATGAACTGCGTATCGCCTGCCGTAGAGGAAGATCGCCAGAAGCGGGGAGCCGCGATCTGGATGTGTCTGCTGACCGTCGTCTTTTTCGCTGGAAACGTTTTCGCCCAGGAATTCCGAGGCTCGATTACCGGCCTGGTAACCGACCCCTCCGGGGCGGTTGTCGCCGGCGCCCGGGTCACGGTCACGAACGCGGCCACCAACGTGGTGACCTCGACCGTGTCTAATGCCACCGGCAATTACACCGTGCTTTACCTGATGCCGGGCCGGTACGCCGTCAGCGCGGAAGCCACGGGTTTCAAGAAACTGGTTCGCCCAGGCATCGAGGTCCGGGTTGGCGACAAGCTGGAGCTCGATCTGCGCCTGGAGTTGGGCGGCACTCAGGAAACGGTGACGGTCACCGGCGAGACACCGCTGCTGGAGGCCGAATCCGCTTCTCTGGGGCAGGTCGTTGACCGGCGGCGCATCGCCGACCTGCCTCTGGCTGACGGCAACCCGTTCTCGCTGGCTCAATTGGCGGCGGGCATAAACTTTTACGACACCACCTTCGCGCAGCAGCGGCCCTTTGACAACAACGGCACGTCGGCTGTCCAGGCCGACGGCGCGCCGGGCGGGAATGAGTACACGCTGGACGGCGCACCGAACATGACCAGGAAGCGAGGCAACCGATTGCCGGTCGTCGCCTTCGTGCCGCCGGCTGACGCCGTTCAGGAGTTCAAGATTCAAACGGCCACGTTCGATGCCCAGCAGGGCCACGCTGCCGGCGCAAACATCAATGTTCTGCTGAAGAGCGGCACGAATCAATTACACGGAACCGTGTACGAATTCCTGCGCAATGACAAGCTGACCGCGCATGACTTCTTCCTCAACCGCTCGGGGGCACAGCCCCAGCCGCGCCGCTACAACCGTTATGGAGTGACGGCCGGCGGGCCGGTGCTGATCCCGAAAGTTTACGACGGCAGGGACCGCACTTTCTTTTTCTTTGCCTTCGAGGGGCTGCGCGACGTCCAACCGGGGACGAGTTACTACACCGTGCCGACTGCCGCCCAGAGAAGCGGAAACCTGTCCTCGCTGCTTCCTGCCGGCGTTACGATCTACGACCCCGGCACGGCGCGATTGCTGGCCAACGGCCGTGTGCAACGTGACCCGTTCGCCGGCAACGTCATTCCCGCGAACCGGCTGAGCCCGATAGCTCAGAAGTATCTGTCTTACTATCCGCAGCCGAACCAAGTCGGGGACTCTCAGGGCCGGAATAACTTTGTCACCTCCATGTCGGGCCAGAACAACTTTCATTCCGAGTCAATGCGCGTCGACCACACTCTGAATGAGAAACAGCGTTTCTTGGTCCGTTACTCCTACAACAAGCGCACCGCTCCCGGTGTTCCCTGGACGGGGATCATCAACGGGGTTGCGCCGGTTGGCGACTGGACGCTCCGGACCAACCACGCGGCCACCTACGACCACGTTTACACGATCTCGCCTACAACCGTGCTGAACGTGCGCGCGAGCATGGGACGGTTCCTGGAGCCGAACCCGCGCATGAGCGAGGGCCGTTTTAACCCGGCGGACCTGGGCTTCTCCCAGCAGACGGTCGCGTACTTTCAGGGCGCTCTGTACTTCCCGCAGTTCAGCGTCGGCAGCTTCAGCGGACTCGGCAGCAACATGGGGAACCAGCCCACTTACACCGTGTACACCTTTCAGCCCACCCTGACCAGGATGATGGGCCGGCACAGCCTCCGTGTGGGGTACGACACGCGCGCTTACCGCTCGAACAATGTAACGCCGGGTCACCCGGCGGGCCGGTATGAGTTTTCCACCACTTACACGCGCGGACCTTTGGACAATTCCTCGGCCGCGCCCATCGGCCAGGACCTGGCCTCGCTGCTGCTGGGCCTACCCACCGGCGGCGCCATTGACCGCAACGCTTCCACGGCCAACCAGACGCTCAACCACGCTTTCTTCTTCCAGGATGACTGGAAGGTGGGGCGGAAGTTGACGCTGAACCTGGGCATCCGGTACGAGTACGAAGGGGCGACCACCGAACGGTACAGCCGCAACATCCGCGGATTTGCCATGACGTCGGCCAGTCCCATTGAGGCGGCCGCCAAAGCGGCGTATGCCGCCAACCCCATTCCGCAGATTCCGGCCAGCGCGTTCCGCGTCGTCGGAGGTTTGACGTTTGCGGATGCGAACAACCGCGGTTTCTGGGATCCGGACGTCAACAACATCCAGCCACGAATCGGTGTAGCCTATCAAATCTGCGCCAAGACCGTCCTGCGTGGCGGCTGGGGCATTTACACGGCGCCCTTCGACATCGACGGGGTGAACCAGCCGGGCTATTCCCAGTCCACCGCGATCGTTCCAAGCCTGGACAATGGTTTGACATTCCGAGCCACCCTGGCCAACCCGTTCCCGGATGGCGTTGCCGAACCTTCCGGATCGCGGTTGGGCTTGGCCACTTACATGGGGCAGGCGATCTCCTTCGTCCCGGTGAAACGGCGGAATGCCCAGGCGCAGCGCGTGCAGGCCGGCATCCAACGCGAGCTGCCCGGCAATTGGGTGCTGCAAGCGGCCTACGTCGGCACCTTCAGCTATGACCTCACGCTCGGCCTCACCGGCGCGACGGGCTCGGCCGAGACCTTCGCCTTCGTCAATCCAGTGCCGGCGCAGTATCTCTCCACCAGCCCCACACGCGACACGGCGACAATCAACCTGCTGACAGCGCAGGTGCCGAATCCCTTTCAGGGACTGCTACCTGGCACCACCTTGAACGGTGCGACAGTGCAGCGCCAGCAACTTCTCCGGCCCTTCCCGCAATTCCTGGATATTTCCGGCGAGCGCTACGACGGTAGCAGCCGTTACGATTCGGGCCAGTTCCGTTTGGAAAAGCGTTTTTCGCGAGGCTACACGCTTATGGCGGCCTACACACGGTCGCGGTTCACGGACAAGAACTCCCTCCTGAATCCCACCGACCCGACCCTGACGGAGCGCGTTCACCCCAACGACAGGCCGAACCGCTTCGTTCTGAGCGGCATCTTCGAGTTGCCTTTCGGAAAGGGGCGGAAGCTCGGAACCAACTGGAAGGGCGCGCTGGAGGCCATTGCCGGCGGTTGGCAGGTGCAAGGCATGTGGATTACCCAGAGCGGACCTCCGCTCGCGTGGGGCAACGTCTACTATGCCGGCGACCTGAAAAACCTCAAGACCGACATTCGAGGCGCTACCATCGACGGGGCGTTCGGCACCAGCGGCTTCTACTTCACCGATGCCGCCGTCCAGAGAAACGGCGTGGTCGATCCCGCACTTCAGCGCAGCGATTCACGGATTAGCCTCTCGTACAATATTCGCACCTTCCCCCTGCGGCTCGCCAACTTCCGCGGCGCAGGCATCAATCACCGGGACATTTCGGTGAGCAAGAACTTTTCCATCACCGAGAAAATCACGCTGCAACTACGCGGCGAACTTCTGAATGCGTTCAACCACCCGCAATTCAGCAACCCGAACCTCACTCCCAGCAATTCGAACTTCGGGAAGATCACTTCGCAGGCCAACCTGCCGCGTGACGTGCAGATGGCGCTCAAGCTGTCTTTCTGAGCTACGGTGAGAACGGCCCTTCGGCTGCCGTGAGGCGGCCTCGGCGGTGCAATATGCCCCCAGCAAGAATCACGCGATTGCTTTCGCTCCTCCTGTGGACTGCCTCATTGCCGGCGTTTGCGATCTGCGGCATATCGAAGGCCGCCGCTACGGCGCCCCCCGGGCAGCCGTTCACCATGAATGGCTGGCAGTTCCACGACTACGACATGCCGAAGCTGCGGGAAGCGATCAACAAGGCCCCCGAGTACGGCGTCAACTTCTTCATCTTCTCGCACCAGTTCTTCCGCTCGGTCGATGGCTTCCTGAAATCGAGCGAGCGGCAGCGGGACGTGCTCGAGGCGGCGGCACTGGCCCAGCAGAAAAAGATCGCGGTCTATCTCTGGGTACACGAGTTTGACGACATCCCGGACAAGTACAAGACGGCCCGCCGCGTGAATTTCGATGACCCCGAGCTGTTCCAGTACCTGGAGCGGCGCTACGACCAGTTGCTGGCTGTCGTTCCCGGCGCGGCCGGCCTGGTGGTTACCTTCCACGAAAGCAATAACAAGATCTTCCGCAACACCGAGGTGGCTTCCAAGCTGCCGGTGCCCGAGCGGCTCTACCGCATCAGCCGCTTTTTCTACGATCTCTCGAAAAAGCACAACAAGCAGCTCATCATCCGCAACTTTTTTTATGAGCCGCTGGAAATGGACTATTTCGCGGCCGCGCTGGCCAAGCTCCCCGACGACCTGGTAGTGATGAGCAAGGATACCTGCCACGAGTTCGATCCTTTCTACCCGCCCGACCCCATGCACGGCAAGGTTGGCAAGAAGCGCCAGATCATCGAGTTCGACCTGGGCGTGGAGAAAGCCTGGAGCTGGCAGGGGCCGTACGCCCAGGTGGGCTATATCCAGAAATTCGCCCAGCGGGCCAAAGAGAAGGGCCTGGCGGGCATGGTCGGCCGCTGCCGCCTGATGTGGGACAAGCCCTTCGAGAACCTCCAGGAGGTCAACCTCTACGCCTTCTCCCGTTTCCTGAAGGACCCGGACGTCGGCGCCGAGCAGGTGTGGAAGGATTGGGCGGCCCGGCGCTACCCGGAGCAGGCCGCCCCCTACGTCATTGCGGCGCTCCAGCGCACCGAATTCATCAACCACAACGGCCGCTACTTTCTGGGCCTGTGGCTCACGAAATCGATCGGCGCGGAATGGGACGACTATCACTATTACCTCGGACATGTTCTCCAACGTCCCCGATCGAAATGGAGCAACGACCCTGCCGACAAGGCCTTGGAGGAAGCGTCCTACAATCCGGACGAGGCCCTGTTCCGGAAGTTCGTGGCCGAAAAGGACGAGGTGTTGAAGCAGGTGAAGGCCTCGATTGCCGACCTGGACCAGGCGGCGCGGTACATGACTCCGGCCCAGATGGCGCCCCTGCGCGAGGGCTTCGACTTCCTTCTGGATGCCGCGAAACTCTACCGCGAATGGACGCGGGCCTACTTTGCGCAGCGGCGCTGGATCAACACGCCCAACGAACAGGACGCCATGGTGGTGGAAGACGCGCTGGCGCGCCTGGAGGCCCTGGACCGCGCCCCCGGCGTCACCTACGGCCTCAACCCGGAGACCGGCCACCGCTACAACCTCGACCACTTTGTTCTGGAGATGCGCTGGCGCATGAAGAACCGCAGCCGCGCGCTGGAGGAGGACCGGCGGATCCTCGAGCGCATTCGCGAAACCGCCGACGTGGAGAACAGGTGAGACGAGCTTAGCCCCGGCTGCCGCAAGGACGCAAGGGCGGGCACATGGCCCGCCACGGGGAAAGGAGACCGCGATGGGCCGCAATTTCATACGTCTCGTGATCGTCTCGATCATCGGACTTGCCACTGCCTTCGCTGCCCAGAAAGTATGCAACGTGAAAGATTACGGCGCTGCCGGCGATGGCAAGACACTGGATTCCCCGGCGATCAACAAGGCCATTGAGGATTGCCAGAAGGCCGGCGGCGGTGTGGTGGAGTTTCCGGCGGGCACGTACCTGTCCGGCTCGATCCGGCTGAAGAGCAACGTGGACCTGCGCCTGGCCAAGGGCGCTACCATCCTCGGCGCGCCGAACAACATCGACGCCTACGACCACCCGGAGCCCAACCCCCATGACAAGTGGCAGGAGTTCGGTTACAGCCACGTCCGCAACGCCCTGATCTGGGGCGACGGGGTGGAGAACGTGTCCATCACCGGGCCCGGTGCCATCCACGGCGGCGGCCTGGCGCGCAGCCTGAAGGAGAGCGATCCGGTGGGCGGCGGCGACAAGGCCATCGCCCTGCGCTCCTGCCGCAACGTCCGGTTGAACGACTTCACGGTGAACCAGGGCGGGCACTTCGCCATGCTCATCACCGCCTGCGAGGGCGTGAAAGTGGGCAACGTCACGGTGCGCACCAGCCGCGACGGGATCGACATCGTGGGGTCGCGCAACGTCGAGATCTACGGCACCGACGTGGAGTCCATCCGCTACGAGAACGGAGTCATGAAGGGCGGCGACGACGCCATCGTGCTCAAGAGCAATCGCTCGCTGGGACGCCGGCTTCTCAGCGAGAACATCACCATCCGCGACTGCAAGGTGGCGACCAATGCCCACGGCATTCATTTCGGGTCCGAGACCGCCGGCGACTTCCGCAATATCCAGTTCCGCAACATCGTCATCGAGCACGCCGACAAGGCCGGCATCAGCATCACCTCGAGCGACGGCGGCGTCATCGAGAACGTCACCTACGAGAACATCCGCATGAGCAAGGTGGCGCAGCCCATCTACATCAAGCTCTCGAACCGCCAGGGCAGGACACCCGAATCTCCCACGCCGGTCGGCAGGATTCGCAACATCACGCTGAAGAACATCACCGCCACCGACGTGTACGGCTACATCAAGAACGAGCAGTGGACCAGCACCATCATGGGGAAGCCGGGCGCCCCCGTCGAAAACATCACGCTGGAAAACGTGCGTCTTACCTACAAGGGCGGAGGGACCGCGGAGCAGGCCGCGGTCGTTCCACCCGAGAACGATTCCTTCCGGGCCGTCGATGTCGGCCCTCGCCCCTCCTACGGCTTCTATTGCCGCAACGTCAAGGATTTGCGGTTCCGGAACGTCGAGGTGAGCTTCGAGAAAGACGACCGCCGGCCGGCGCTGATCGTCGATGATGCGGACGGCGTCTGGCTGCAAGGTTTCAAGGCGCAGCGCGCGCCGGGCGGCCAGGTCGATGCGCTCTTCCGCCGGGCCAGGAAGGTATCTGTCAGCGAATCCCCGGAATTGAAAGTCAAAAGCGAGGAGGCCGCAGCGGCGGCCAGCCGCTCTCGCCCGCGCCGAGGCAGCAACCGCCCGAATGCCCCGCTCGCCGCCCGACCCACGACGTGCGCGGTCGTTCCTGGCGCTTGGAGCCGCTGGCTGATCATAAGCCAGAGCACGAAGGCAAACGTGTAGATTCGTCCGGTGTCGACCAAACCGTGTTGCTTCACCAGCCGCCTCGCCGCGCTTACGGTGAGGATCTGGCGGTACAGGCGCTGAACGCTCAAATACGTTTCGGGCTTCATGCATAAAACATAAATGCTTTCAAATGTTTATGAGCCTCCATGCTGTTTAACAGTAAGTGACATTGGGCGGGACGCCAGCGCTCCATCAACGGCCGCCTATGAAGCGCTGGCGTCTCGCCCGAATTCGGGCTCGCCGGCCCCCCTGTCTTGCAGTCGCGGCTCTGTGGGTTCCGGCTATGCCGGTCCAGGTTTATCCGCGTGCACCCGCGCGGCGGTTAAAATTATCAGGTGCGAGTTGGGAGTTATGAGAGACTTGCAGGCTGCGGGCGGCCCGGTATGAAGCGCATTGTTGCCACCATGGTGATCGTTGCGATTGTGGCCATCGGGGCGGCGGCCCTGTGGTGGTTCACTCGCTCGGCAAACCCGGCCACGGCCAGCGGAGCAGTCTCGGAAGCGGCTGCCGGACGCATGCAGCAGAAGCTGGATGCCATTGTCGCGCACGCGGCCGGCCCGCCGAAGGCGAAGGTGCAGCCCCTGACCACGACGCTCTCCGAAGAAGAGCTCAATTCCTACTTCCAGTACCGGATGGGCGCGAAGATTCCGCGCGGCGTCTCCCAGATTCGGTTCCAGTTACACGCCGGCCGCGTGACCGGAGACGCGATGGTGGACTTTGACGAGGTGAAAGCGTCCTCCAACCGCCCCATCCATCCGCTGCTGGATGCCTTGCTGGCCGGCAAGCGCCCGGTCTCCGGCACCGGCTCGTTTACCTCCTCGAACGGCAGCGGCGTGCTTCACCTGGAGCAAGTGGCCATCGGCAATCTCTCGCTGAGCGGCGCCCTTCTGGACCTGTTGGTGCGCCGCTTCGTGCTGCCGCGCTATCCAAAAGCGGCAATCGACCGGCCGTTCCCGTTGCCGGCCGGCATCGACCGCCTGGTGATCGAGGAAGGCCGCGCGATCATCTACCAGAAATAGCGGCGCGCCACGCGGAGTTGAAACAAGGGGGATGGAGTGAAGACGACGATGAAAGCGCTGGTCAAGAGCCGGCCGGAACCCGGCCTGTGGCTGGAAGACGTGCCCGTGCCGGAGATCGGGATCAACGACGTTCTCATCAAGGTACAGCGGGCGGCGATCTGCGGAACCGACGTCCACATTTACAACTGGGACGCCTGGGCGCAGAAAACCATCCCGGTGCCGATGGCTATCGGCCACGAATTCGTCGGGGAGGTCGTGGAGGCCGGCTCCAACGTGGCGGATTTCCGGCCGGGGATGCTGGTGGGCGGCGAGGGCCACGTGGTCTGTGGGCGCTGCCGCAACTGCCTTGCCGGCCGGCGGCACTTGTGCGCCCGCACGCAAGGGATCGGCGTCAACCGGCCGGGGGCGTTTGCCGAGTATATCGCCCTGCCCATGACCAACGTCTGGCACCACGCCAACTCGATCGACCGCGACGTCGCCTGCATCTTCGACCCCTTCGGCAACGCCGTCCATACCGCCCTCTTTTTTAAGGTGCTGGGCGAGGACGTGCTGATCACCGGCGCCGGGCCCATCGGCATAATGGCCGCGGCGGTTGTGCGCCACGCCGGCGCCCGCTACGTCGTCATTACGGATGTGAATTCCTACCGGCTGGAGCTGGCCCGCAAAATGGGCGTCACGCTGGCTGTGGACGTCCGCGACACCCGCCTGGCCGACGTGCAGAAGCAACTGGGCATGCGCGAGGGGTTCGATGTGGGGCTGGAGATGTCCGGCAACGCCTCGGCCTTCCGCGAGATGCTGGCCAACATGTGCCACGGCGCCAGGATCGCCATGCTCGGCATCCCCTCGGGCGAGATGGCCATCGACTGGAACACGGTGATCTTCAACATGCTGACCATCAAGGGCATTTACGGCCGGGAGATGTACGAGACCTGGTACATGATGACCGTGATGCTCGAATCGGGCCTGCACATCCGCCCGGTCATCACCCACCGGTTCAGCTTCGGCGATTACGAGAAGGCCTTCGAGGTGATGCGGTCGGGCAATTCCGGCAAGGTCATCCTCGATTTGGGGTGAGGCGGTCACGCCGGCCAACCATTGCTGGTCATCGAGTAGACAGCAACCCGTTTCAATTTCGGATTGCGGATTTCCGATTGCGGATTTCGACCGGCCGCGTTGTTCAATCCGCAATCTGCAATCCGAAATCCGAAATCAGTCGGCCGGGCGGTCCAGGAACGGCGACGGTTGCTTCGGTCCGAGATGGCGGCAGATGGTGCGCGCGTTAATCCGCAGCAGGCGCGCGGCCGCGAACCGGTTTCCGCCGGTGTGCTCCAGAATGGCCTGGATGGTGCGGTTCTCGATCTCCTCCAGGCTGGTGCCGACGGGGAAGGTGAGCGAGATCAGCGGGCGCAGTTCGTCGCCGGCGGGCCGGGCTTCAAAGCGCGACGGGTTCAGCGCCGGAGGCAGCGACAGCGGCTCGACCGCCTCGCCCTCGGTCAGGATGACCGCCCGCTCCACCACGTTTTCCAGTTCCCGCACGTTTCCCGGCCACTCATAGGCCAGCAGGCAGTTCATCGCGGCGGGCGAGAACTGCAGCACTTGCTTGCGATTTTTGGCCGAGTAGCGCTGCAGGAAGTGCGTCGCCAGTTCCGGGATCTCTTCCTTGCGCTCGCGCAGTGGCGGCAGGTGGATAGGGATGACGTTGAGCCGGTAGTAGAGGTCCTCGCGGAAGGTCTTGTCCTTGAGCGCTTCTTCCAGCTTGCGATTGGTGGCCGAGATGATGTGCACGTCGGAGTACAGAGTTTCCTTGCCGCCCAGCCGCTCGTACTTGCCGTCCTGCAGCACCCGCAGCAGCTTGATCTGGACCGGGGGAGGGGCTTCGGCGATCTCGTCCAGGAACAGGGTGCCGCCGTTGGCCAGGTCGAAGCGTCCTTCCTTGCGCCCCACCGCCCCGGTGAACGCGCCGCGCTCATAACCGAACAGCTCGGCCTCGAGCAGGCTCTCGGGGAGCGCGGCGCAGTTCACCTTGATGAGCGGGCCGCGGGCGCGCGGCCCCTCGGCATGAATGGCCTCGGCAACGATCTCTTTCCCGGTGCCGCTTTCGCCGCTGATCAGGACCGGCGCGCAGGACGGCGCCACCTGGCGGATCAGCTTCTTCACCTCGCGCATGGCCGGGCTGGAGCCGATCAGCAGGCGGTTCAGGTGCTGATCGCTGAGTTGCTGGCGCAGGGCGCGGTTCTCGCGCCGCAACTCGATTTGCTCGCCGGTCCGCCGCACCCGCGCCAGAAAATCGGCGTGGGAAAAGGGCTTGGTGATGTAATCCTGGGCGCCCAGCTTCATGGCCTCGACCGCGCTGGCCACCGTCCCGTAGGCGGTGATCAAAATGACTTCCACATCCGGCTGGATGAACTTCAGCTCCTTGAGCAGCGCAGTGCCGTCCAGATCGGGGAGCACGATGTCGCTGACCACCAGCGGATAGGACTGCTGGCGCAGCGCGTTCACCGCTTCGGAGGCCAGGCCGACCGCCGTCACCGGGAAGCCGGCCTGGTGCAGGACGCGCTCCAGCGCCCGGCGCAGCCCTTCATCGTCATCGACCACCAGTATGGGGAACGTCTTGTTATCTTGTTCGTCAGCCATGTTAGTAGCCAGTTATGAGTTAAGCGTGAAGAGTTAAGAGTTAAGAGTTAACTCTTCACTCTTCACTCTTAACTCTTCACTTTCCCCTGGTGCCAGCGATTCGGCGGCCAGCGGCAGGCGCACCAGGAAGCAGGCGCCGTGGCACAGCCCTTCAGGCTGTGCAGTCGCCTCCGGCTTGCACAGACCAAAGTCTGTACCCCCGGGCGCACATTCGATCTGCCCGCCGTGTTGCTCGACAATGCGGCGGGCGATGGCCAAACCGAGGCCGGTGCCTTCCGCCTTGGTAGTAAAAAAAGCGTCGAAAATCTTTTGGCGCTGCTCCGGGGCCACGCCCGGCCCGCTGTCGGCCATCGCCAGTTCGGCCACATTGCCGGCGGTGCTCAGAGCGATCCACAGCCGGCCGCCCGACGGCATGGCCTCGAAGGCGTTTCGAGTGAGGTTCAGCAACACCTGGCGCAGCAGGTCGCCGTCGCCGCGCACTGTGGCCGTCTCGCTGTCGAAACGCGCGTCAATCTCGATGTTTCGCCGCCTGGCCTCGCGGGCGATGAAACCGAGGAAGCCGCGCAGCACGCCGGGGAGCGAGACCGGGCCGAAGCTCGGCGTGTGAATCCGAGTCAGCTTCAGGCATTCGCCGGTGAAGCTCTTCAGCCGCTCAACCTCTCGCTCGATCTCTTCCGAGGCCTCGCTCACCTCGGCCGGGAGCGCCGAGCCCAGCAGGCTGTTGACCTCCGAGAGCAGGTAGGTGACGTTCAGGCTGATGCTGGCCAGCGGGGTGTTGATCTCGTGCGCGATCTGCGCGGTCATCTTGCCGATGGCGGCCAGTTGCTCGGCGCGCATCATGCGCGCTTCCAGGCGGGCGCGGTTCTCGGCGATGGCCACGCGGCGCTCGGCATCCAGCTTCTGCAGGTAGAAGCGGATCATGCCGATGCCGGTCCCAACCACCAGCGCTAGAAACAGCGCGGTCAGCAACGAGGCCTCCAGGAAGCCGCGCCGCGTCAGCGCCGTTACCTCCGATTCGGGATTGCTGATGGCCAGCGACCAGCGCCGGCCGCCGAACTCCACCGGAGCATAGCAGACCAGCATCTGCGGCCGGTCGGCGACCTGGTGGTTCTCGATTCCCGCTCCCCCCTTCACCATGGCCGCTTCCATGGAGAACGAGCTGTGGCACTGCAGGCAACTTAGGTCGCCCCCCAGGGCGCTGCGCCCGATCATGTCGGGGTGCAGCCGGCTATAGATCAGGCGGCCCTCGTCATCCAGCAGCCAGAGCCGGCCCCCCACCCGCTTGTTCCAAACTTCCAGCAACGGCCCGAAGCTTTCGAACGGCAGCACCGCTTCCAGTGTCCGCCTTTCCGAGAGGGCCACAAAAACCGGGAGCAGAATGCCCCGTTCGCCCAGCAAGGCCGTCCCGGTCACGCCGCCGCCGGCAGGCACACTCGCATCGTGGATGCCTACCTGTTGAAATCCGACGGCCTCCAGTTTCCGCTGCAACCCGGGTGAAAGGCCCGTGTGCTGAGGGCCCACCAAGCCGGCCATGGTCTCGAAGGTGTCCAGGCGGCGTTCGATTTCCCGCTCCAGGGAATCGGCCACAGCTTGCACCAGCAGCAACTGATGCTGGTTGTGCCGCCCAATCACCTGCCGCTCGCTGTGCGTGTACAGAGTGACCACCGCAACCAGCAGAGCCGCCCCCGCGACAACGACGCCAACCGGCAGTATTTTCTGTGCGATGCGAGCCATGGGCTCTATTTGTCCGCATGTTGTGACTGCAATCACCCTGCCACGACGAATTGTCCATATGCTCAACCACTTCGCTTCTGCCTATTGAGCCAAGTGGCTGCAAAACTGTGCGTTTCCACGCACCGACAAGAATTCCTGCCGATTGGCGTCAATCTCTTTCTGGTGGTGAATCGATTGCGGGTACAATCAGGCTGTAGGCTGTGGGCTGTAGGCTGTGGGCTTCAGGCTGTGGGTTTCCCTGCGGGTCTGGGGTGGCACCCTGTTTTAGCAGCTCGCAACGAGGATAGCACCCCACCGCCAGCGTGCCGCCCAGAGTCCACAGCCTACGGCCCACAGCCTAACGGAGCAATCATGCGCATTACGCACGACGACGTCTTTAATTATCACTCGCTGCCCCGGCCCGGCAAACTCGAAGTTGTGCCCAGCAAGCCGTGCCGCACACAACGCGACCTGAGCATGGCCTACACGCCGGGCGTGGCCGAGCCTTGCCTGGCTATCGAGAAAGAGCCGGAGAAGGCTTACAGCTACACCGGCAAGGGAAACCTGGTGGCCGTGGTCAGCAACGGTACGGCGGTCCTTGGGCTGGGCAACATCGGGGCGCTGGCGGGCAAGCCGGTGATGGAGGGCAAGGGAGTCCTGTTCAAGCGCTTCGGCGATGTGGATGTGTTCGACCTGGAGTTGAACACGACCGACCCAGACGAGGTGGTCCGCGTCTGCCAGATACTGGAGCCCACGTTCGGCGGAATCAACCTGGAGGACATCAAGGCGCCCGAATGCTTTTACATCGAGGAGAAGCTCAAGACCACGCTGAACATTCCGGTCTTTCACGACGACCAGCATGGCACCGCTATCATCTCGGGCGCCGCGCTGTTGAACGCGCTGGAGGTGGCCGGCAAGAGAATCGACCAGGTGAAGGTGGTCTTCAATGGTGCGGGCGCCGCGGGAATCGCCTGCGCCGAGCACTGGATCCGCCTGGGTGTACGCCGCGAAAACATTGTCATGTGCGACACCACCGGCGTCATATACAAGGGCCGCACGAAGGGCATGAACCCTTACAAGGAGCGGTTTGCCGTCGATACCGAGCTGCGCTCGCTGGAGGACGCGCTGCGCGGGGCGGACGTGTTCTGCGGGCTGTCCGGCGCCAATCTGGTAAGCCAAGCGATGGTGAAGTCGATGGCCGACAACCCCATCGTGTTCGCCATGGCCAACCCCGATCCGGAAATCACTTACGACGATGCGGTGGCCGCCCGCTCCGACATCATCATGGCCACGGGGCGCTCGGACTATCCGAACCAGGTGAACAACGTCCTGGGCTTCCCGTTCATCTTCCGCGGGGCGCTGGACGTGCGCGCCCGCGCCATCAATGACGAGATGAAGCTGGCCGCCACCCACGCGCTGGCGCGGCTGGCCAAGGAAGACGTGCCCGATTCGGTCCGCCGCGCCTACGGGCTGGAGAAGCTCGGCTTCGGCCGCGACTACATCATCCCCAAGCCGTTCGACCCGCGCGTGCTGATCTGGGAGGCGTCGGCGGTGGCCCGGGCGGCCATGGAGACCGGCGTGGCCCAGCGCAAGGTCGATATCGAGGAGTACAAGGAAGAGCTGGCCCGGCGCCTGGGCAAGTCCCAGGAGGTGATGCGGGCAGTCATCAGCAAGGCCCAGCAGGCGCCCAAGCGCATCGTCTTCTCCGAAGGCCAAGAGGAGAAGATCCTCCGCGCCGCGCAGATCCTGATCGACGAAGGCATCGCTACGCCGGTGCTGATCGGCAACACCGCCCGAATCCGGGAGATCGCCGAGGGCTTGAACTTACGCCTAGCCAAGGCCGAGATTGTCGATCCCGACACCTTCCCCAAGCTTGAGGAGTACGTCAAGGAAGTGTACCGGCTGCGGCAGCGCAAGGGGATCACGTTGAGCGAGGCGCGAGCTCCGCTGCTGAACAAGAACGCGCTGGCGGCCATGATGGTCTACAGGGGCGACGCCGACGGCTTTATCGCCGGGCTCAACCAGCACTATCCCGACACCATCCGGCCGGCCCTGCAACTGATTGGCACGCGTCCGGGCGTGCATCGCGTGGCCGGCATCTACATGCTGATCGTAAAACGCGACATTTATTTCTTCGCCGACACCACGGTGAACATCGAGCCGACGGCCGAGGACCTGGCCGAGATCGCGGTCTGCGCCGCCGACTGCGCCCGGCGGTTCGGCGTGGAGCCGCGGGTGGCCATGCTCAGCTTCTCGAACTTCGGCAGCACCCGGCACCCGCTGGCCGACAAGGTGAAGCGGGCCACCGAACTGGTGCGCAAGCTCCAGCCCAGCCTGATGGTGGATGGCGAGATGCAGGCCGACACCGCCCTCTGCCCTGAGATCATCAACGAGACCTACCCGTTCAGCACCCTGCGCGGCGGCGCCAACGTGCTGGTGTTCCCCGACCTGGAAGCAGCGAACTGCGCCTACAAGCTGATGGAACGGATCGGGGGCGCCGAGGCCATCGGCCCCATCCTGGTGGGCATGGCGCGGCCCGTCCACGTGCTGCAGCGCGGCTGCGAGGTCAACGAAATCGTGAACATGTCGGCCATCGCCGTGGTCGATGCCCAGGAAATGCATCGCCCGCAGAAACTCGCCACCACCACGTAGATTCACCGCCCGGCCGTTGTACCGCCGGCGGCACAAACAGTGCCGCGCTGGGGCGTTATGATCCGGCTTGGGGAACCCCTTCGTAAACGGACACCGTATCGCGCTGAAGCTCGATGCGGGCGTTTCTCTGGCCCTTCCCTTCCAGCACTCTGCGGTAGGCGGCGGCAAAGGCCTCGGCTGCGGCGGCGTCGGCCCAGCGGGAGCGATGCACCAGGAACGCCGAGGTGCGGTCCTTGTTCTCATAAACGGCGAAGCGCAGGCCGCGCCAGCCGGCGGCTACCTGCCGCGCCGTCTCCTCGCCGGCGTATTGCTGGAGCAGGATCCGCACGTCCAGCTCCCCAAGCACATCGGCGATCAGTCGCGAGTAGCCGGCGGGCAGCGGCGATGGCTCGGGCGCTTGCAGGCTGGCCGGCGCCACGCGCTCGCGCGCTTCCGGGTGAAGCACCTCGGCCGTCGATTGAGGCGGGCTCCGAAGCGATTCCGCGTAAGCGGCCTTGCCATGCGCCTGCACCAGCGCGCGCACGTACTGCATCCCCACCGTGTACGGGAACAGCAAAGATTCCCGCAGGTAGAGCGGAGCGGAAGCATAGACGGGGAATTTCTGAATTTCCGCGGTGGTGGCCGCGGCGATCATCTCGTCCAGGTTGGGAAGGGTGTCCGCGCGAAAGCCGGTGGCGGCCAGCAGATAATCCATCATGGCTAGCACCGCCGCGCCTTCCACCACCGCCTCGCGGGCCATCTGCTCGTCCTGGTTCAGCTTCTTGTCCTCCAGGAACTGGTCGAGCCCGACTAGCTGGTCCTGCAGCGCGTGGGTCAGCTCATGCACGATGGCCGGGCGCTGCAGCTCGACCGGCGTCCAGTCGGCGATGTAGATCTGCTGGCGCTTGGGGTCGTAATAGGCGGCGGCCTGCTCGGTCAGTAGCTGCTCGGTGGCCGACTGCAGGTCGTAGTCTGGCGGGAGAAGACCGAACTTCTTGAGCGCGACTTCCTGGGCGCGCAGCTTCTCTGCGCCGGCCGCCTCCTTGAGGCGCTGGCGGATGTAGCGGCGGATGCTTTCGCGGCCGGCCAGCGCGCTGCTCACGGGCCGGCGCACGGGAAGACCCGTGATCTCGCTGGCTTTTTTCAGCAGCGCATCGACTTCCTGCAGCGCCGCCGCAGCCGTCGCGCGATTCTGCTCCGTGGCGGCATACGGCGGGTTGCCGGCGGCGATGACCGGAGCGGGCGCGGCCCTCGCCGGCCCGACCAGCATCGCCAGCGCCAAGGCCCACGACAAAGTCAACGCTCTGTTCACGCCCTTTGCGCTCCTGGCTAATGGGTTGATGACTTACAGCATGCCTTCAGCGCGAACGGAACCCAAGCGGCACGCGCCTGTCTCCATTCTATCAGCTTGACCGTGATGGGAATGTCATCTGGGTGGTTGCTCGCGCCCGCTTAGGCGCTTCTGAAGGAATTCCTGGATTGCTTTCAAGACCGGTTCATACCACTCACGGCTTGCCCAGAAGGTGTGGGGAGCGTCCTTAGCCGTGTAGAGCTCCGCCTGCACGCCAGCCTGTTTCAGTCTCCGCACCATCTCGTCCGCCTGCCGATAGGGAACCGTGGCATCGGCGGTGCCGTGGAGAATGAGGAAGGGCGGCGCACTGTGGCTGACATGGCTGATCGGTGAGGCCTCGCGGCACAAGCCGGGCGCCTCGCCGCAGCCTTTTCCAAGAAACCTCGCGATATTCCCGCCGGAGTTCGGCATGTCTTCCAGATCCAGGACCGGGTTGAGCGCGACAACGGCAGTCACGCTGGACGAGAACCGCTGGTTGCCGCCCGGACCCTCAAACTGCTGCTGACCGCCGGTGACACCCAGCAGAGCCGCCAAGTGTCCGCCGGCCGAACTGCCGACGGCGGCGACATGGTCAGGATCGATGCCCAACACGCGAGCATTGCCCCGGAGCCACCGCACCGCTTCCTTGGAATCGTGCAGGGCCGCCGGCCAGGTAGCCTGGCCCGACAGGCGGTAGCTGATGCAGGCCCCGGCCACGCCCTTGGCAGCCATGTGGGCCGCCTGGCGCCATAACTGCGTGCGCACCCCGCCGCTCCAACCGCCGCCGTGAATATAGAGGGCCGCGGGAAACGTCTGTCCGGTCCTCCCCCGTCCTCCCCTGTGAGTTTGAAACGCCGATTTGTTCGCAGATTGTTGTTAATGCGGTATCAGTCAAGCTGAAGGACTGGTTGCAATGCGAGGCGCAACGCAAGGCAATCCCGCTTGGTCTCTTTACGCCGCGCCTATTACAAATCCCAAACCAGTTGCTCGCGGTTGACGGCGACTTTGCGCTGGCGTGCCGGCCAGTGTGGAGCGATCATCCGCGAATTCCAGTCGTTCCACATCTGGCGCAGTTCCCGGTGGACCGCCGGAAACCTCGCGGAAACGTCGACGGTTTCGCCCGGATCCGTGGACAGGTCGTAGAGCTTTGAATGCAAATCGCCGCATTCCACCAACTTCCATTTGTCCTTCCGAACGGCTCGCCCTTTGCCGGCCCGCCAGTAGAGTGCGTCGTGGGGAGGTTGCGTCGCGGCGCCGGTCAGTAACGGCAAGAGGTTCACGCCATCGAGTTGGACGTTTGCCGGCGCTGCCGCCCCGGCCGCTGCCAAGAAGGTGGGCAGAATGTCACGGGAACTAACGGGGTGGCGGCAGACTCTACCCGCGGGGATGCGTCCGCTCCAGGCGGCCGCGAAGGGGATGCGAATGCCGCCTTCGTAATACGTGCATTTTGCTCCGTTGAAGATGCCGTTGCTGCCGGCGCCGTTCATCAGCGGCGAGCCGTTGTCGCTCAGAAACACGACCATCGTATGCTGATCGAGTCCCGATTCGCGTATCTTTCGCAGGACGGCGCCCGTCGCGTCGTCCATCGCGGCGGCCATGGCTGCCAGTATGCGCCGCCGTTCGTTCTTGACGCTTCCAAAGCGATTCCAGTAGCGCTCCGTCGTGTGCAGCGGATTGTGAACGGCGTTTAGCCCAAGAAAGAGAAAGAACGGCTGTCGCCGATACCGGTTGATAAACGCACACGACTCTTCTGCAAAAGCATCGGTCAGATACCGCAGTTCCCGCACTTCCTGTTTTCCACGAAGGATGGGATGCCTGCGCGCCTTTGGAATCGCGTCTCCCTCCTCGTCCGGCAGCCCGCGAGCATCGCGCGTTTCCAGGGTCGCGTAATCGTTCGCCCCGCCCAGGAAACCGTAGAACTCATCGAAGCCGCGTTCCAAAGGATGGAATTCGGGCCGGCTGCCCAGGTGCCACTTGCCCACAATTCCGCTCTTGTATCCCAAAGGCCGCAAATACTCCGGCAGCGTCTTCTCCTTCAACGGAAGGCCGAAATCTGCCTGGACTTCCCAGTTCTCGGAGTGCGGGTTGAACTCATGGCCGAAACGCTGTTGATAGCGCCCGGTCAGCAAGGCAGCGCGCGAAGGACTGCACACTGCGCACGAGACATAGCCATCGGTAAATTTCGTTCCGCCGGCGGTCAGCGTGTCGATCTCCGGTGTCGCCACCTCGGCGCCGCCGAAGCATGCGATATCGCCGTAACCAAGGTCGTCAGCGAGGATAACCACCAAGTTGGGCCTGCGCAATTGCCGCGGCTGTTGCGCGTTTAGAGATGCCGCCAACAGCGTCTGACATGCCGTTCGTCTAGTGATGTTCATTTGCCCTCGTGATCCGCCGCCGCCCGGGTGGGCGAAAGAACAGCCATGATACACCAGGAGCCTGGCACAATTTCGGCCAGTCTGAATCGCCAAGCACTCCCCGCCGGCCGCAGCGGCCGGCAAGCGTGTCGGACTGCGCCCCGGGGCGGGGCCGGACAGCCCTCTTCATTCAGGAATGGACGCACGCGCGATCGGACGTTCGAAGGCGCCCCGGTCCGAATGCTCGTTGGAAAGCGGGTTGCCCCAATAGTCGCGGCCGCCATTTCCGGTCATTGGGACGCCTGAGTCCAGACATGGTGAGCCGCCGCGAAGCCTGTAGCCACCCACCGAAGCAAGCCCAATTCCGCCGGTGCCCGGGGCAATGAACAAGGGATCGGCTGTGATCTTATGCCGGTCGTCGGGTTCACTTGCGGGGTGATTTCCGAAAAAGCAGTTGTATTCGAAAACATTCTCCTTGCTCTCGCCCCAGACATAAGTGCCTTCGCCTTTGTTGCAGAAGATATTGTTGCGGAACCAGGTGCGTGATGCGTAGCCGGGACTCTTTCCAAAGGTGTCGAATTCTATGATCCGCGGCGCCAGTTTCTCGCCGACGAAAATCGTATTGTTATAGATCTGCGTATTGGTCACGGGACCATCGAAGGCGATCACCCGCTGAACGTCGTTCTGGCTAATGTTGTAGCGGACGATCGTGCCGTCGTTGTAACCGCGCGGCGGCCGGGAGCTGGGGTTATTACACAGATCGACCAGTCCCCCGCCGTTGTCGTGGCTGTAGTTGTACTGGATGACGGTGCCTTCCGAGTTGTAGTCACTGTCGAACGCCGCACCCTCCAACCCGCCAAACCTCGTCCCGTAGACTTCGTTGAGCTGGATTACCGCGTCCTTGCAGCCGAAAACGTAGACCGCATTGCCGTGTAAGCGAGCCGAGGATCTCTCCACGACATTGCGCTCGACCAGGGGGGCGAGCGAGGCGCGGACGCCGATCGCGTTCTTGCCGATGTCGCGCAGCCGATTGTTGCGGATGCGCACGCCGGTGAACCGCAGCTCCTTCCACCGCGGGTCGCGGGGGTGCGGACTGAAGTCCGACCAGGTATAGATGCCGGTATTGTCCAGGTGTTCGACCGAGCAGTCCTCCACCAGGATGTCGTCGAAGCGCGCCGGCCGCTCGGCGCCGCGGACTTCAAAGGCGATGCCGCCGGTCGTCTTAGACACAATGTCCGCGCCGAGCCTGCCCCTGACGTGGTGCACGTCGAGGCCGCGCAAATAGATGTGGCGCAGCGGACGGCCGGCATTCTCGGCCAGCACCAGCACGCCACGGCGCAGTCCTTCCTCGGGCGCGTCGTTGGTTACCTCAAGGTTGGCGATCTCCCAGCCTTCCTGGTTATTCAAGAGCACGGCCGCCATTGCTCCGTTGCCGCGAATCCTTGGCTTGGGGCCGTCGCCGTACCGATCGACGACAATCGGCCGGCCGGGCGCGCCGCTGCCCCTCGGCGCCAGCACGCCGGTCCACTCGCAGCCGGCGCGCAGCAGAATGCGGTCGCCGGGCTGGTAAGTGATGCCCGAGGCTTTGTCGAGAGTCTTCCACGCCGCCGCGGGCCAGCTTCCGGCGGCACGATCATCGCCCCGGGAGCAATCCAGGTGGTAGTCCGCCGCCAGCACCGCGCGGCAAAACAGCAGCAGCCAGGCGATCAATCGCATAGAAACACAAGCCCGCAAATCGGACCGCGCGGCCGGCGGCGGTTCCCCGGTCGTTGGAATCCAACGCCGGGTAGACATCCAGCAAATCCTCCGGAGCGGCCAGTTCGTTGTCCGAGAAATAGCCGAGCAGATATGTGTCGTCCCGGTAAGCCACCACTGATTTTGCATACTCGTTGCAGTACGGCTCGAACCCAGGATCAAAAACGGGCATCCACTTCATCGGATACCCTGGGCCACGCGCGCCCGCCAGCTCGGGGCGATGAGGCAGGACCTGCGCACGGCCCGGCGAAGAACAGCAGTGAACGAGCGCGAGAGAAAGCGCACAGCCGCAGACGAGCGATAACGGCTTCGGCACCACTTGGCACCCCGGTTCAAAGTAGATGTCTTGTGGAAGCACAGGGGCGCGCCGAGAAACAGGCGCGCGCCTGTGCTTCCGTGACTGCTAGAAAACGAGCTTCAACTGCGCCTGCGCGGTACGTCCTCCGCCAGTTTTGGTCCTGATCAAGCCGAAATCGCTGTTTCCGAAAGTAACGTTCGGATTGCTCAGATACGGATGGTTCAGCATGTTGCTGAAATCGACGCGAAGCTGGAGCTTGAGAGGCTCGGTTAAGGTCGTCGTCTTCGAGATGGAACCGTCCAGGTAGAACCGGCCCGGCCCACGCACGGCGTTACGGCGCAGCGAACCGAAGGGATACTTATTGGTCTCTGAGGGATCCGGTGGGTTCGCAAAGGCGCTCGGCAAGAACCAGGTGGTGACCCCTCCCGATGTGGTGCGCGGGTAGACGATCGGGCCGACCTGGTCCGGACGATCGCTCGAAAAGCCGTCAAAATTGGCATCCTTGCCGAGAGTGACGTTCAAGTTGTCGCCGTTGTACCACGAACCCGTGCCGGCAACCTGCCATCCGCCCACGTACTTCTTCGCGAACGCGTTGCCCAAGCGTGGAACCGTGTAGATGGCGTTGAAGCGCACGTACTGCTGCGGGAGAACCGAGGCTAGATCGCCCTTGATGTTGCGCGGATTGCTGGCCCAGTTGGTCGGGGCGTTATTGATTCCGACTTCGTAGGCATCGTCGTTGGCAGTCGTCAACCAGTGCTGGAGAGAGTAAGTAAACCTCGCCCAGATCCATGGCTTCGAGTAGGTCACGATGAACTGACCGGCATCGTAGTTTTCGTTCATGTCGCTGGTGATCAGGTTGATCTGCCGCCACAACTGATTCGGCCGCCGCGTGTTGACGTTGCCGGTATTTGCCCCAGGCTGCCAGATCGAGAGGTTATGATCGCGAACCGACCAACCTTTCTTGGCGCGATTGCCGATGTACCCCCCTTGCACGGCCAGGCCGTTGAACAGGCGCGTTTCCGCGGACATGTTGAACTGCCACTGGTAGGGTGTCGCCGCGTTCGGATCGAAGCCGATGATATTCATTGGATCCCATTTCCTCTGAGTAGGATCGCGGCTGAAGCTGGGCATGACGCATCCCGTGAACTGGCACGCCGTCGAGCCGGAACTCGGATTGGCCGTTCCCCACGGATCGGACAGGTTTGCGTAGTTGCCTGTCTGCGTCGGCGCGTTAAGGATCGACCCAAGCTGCTCCACGATACTGAGCGGTGGGTACGCATAGTAGAGCCCGCCGCCTGCACGCACGATCAGTTTCCCCTTGCCGAAGGTGTCCCATGCCGCACCCAGCCGCGGCGCCACGTTGTTGCGGTCCGGCTTCCGCATGCCTCGGGGGATACCCGGGTCGGTTTCGAAAACGAGACCAACGGGAACATTCGGGTATTGGGTGGATTGGTGCCCATCCACATAGCCGGCCAGCATGTCGGCCGACTTCTGCGTGCCGTAGAGTTCATAACGCAGACCCGCAGTCAACCTGACGTTCTTGTGCAGGCGCCATTCGTCCTGCGCGAAGTAAAAGGTCGCCAGCCCCGAGTATCGGCCATTCTGGACGCCCGTGGCATCGAACGAGTTGACTTGGCCCAGCAGGAAGTCAGCCCACGAGTACGCGAATTGCAGGTCCCCGGTGGGTACCGAAAGGGTAGGCCACGGGCCATTCAGCGGCCCGCTCGTGTAGGAATAGCTTCCAGTGAAGTTGAAGTGGGCGTTGTCGTAGTTAATAAACCGCGAATACTGGTGGTATTGGATTTCTCCACCGAACTTCAGCGCGTGCTTCCCCCTCAACCAGGTGACGTTGCTCAACCCTCGGAAGTTCTGCTGAAGCAGGTCCGAGTACTGGCCGCCGCGGGCTGTGGGTCCGCCTGATAATCCAAAGGTTGGAAGGGTGTGCTCAACACCGGAATTGACATCGGGCCAGATGAGACCGAGGGAAGTGAGCGTTTCCTGTTCGGTCCGGCTCCGGCCCGAATGCAGGCGGCTGAAGGCAACGCGGTTCTCGACGACCACGTTAGGGCCCCTGGTCCAGGTGTGCCGGCCCGAAAACGTATGCTGCCGTGCGTCGGTAAGCGAATTTCCACCCCAGTTCGGCACATAGTTGGTGAGGCCTGAGACGTTGTCGGGGCGGGTCTGCCCGCCGCCGGTCGACATATACGAGACCGAGATCTGCTGGTGGTCGGTGAGCCGGTGGTCGATCTTGACCAGGCCTTCGTTGTTCGCGACCGTGTCATAGTACTGCCAGAAGAAACGGCCGAGCACCGGGTCATTGCTGTATTGGGGAATGGTCGGGAACCTCTTCGCCAAGTTGGCGGCGATCGGGCTGATCCATTTCGAGGGAATGACTTTGTCGAACGGCAGATTCGTGTCCGGGTTCCTCATTTTGATGGAGAATCCCGGCATAGCGCTGAAGTCGCCGTTCACCATGGCTGGCGTCGGCATGCGGTAGGTGCTCTGCTGGCCCGGAGTCGCATCCTGGAACCGCTGAAAGGAGATAAAGAAGAACGTTTTGTTCTTAAGAACGGGCCCACCCAGCGTTCCGGCCATCCATTTCTGTTTGTCGGTCGGCCTTGGCGCGCCCGCCAGGTTGGCGCTCCAGGTATTGGCGTTCCAGCCTTCCCAGTGGGCCGCGAGCAGCGCCGAGCCGTGGAGATGGTTGGTACCCGACTTGGTGATCGCATTCAGGCTGATACCGGGCTGCTTTCCGAACTCGGCCGAGGCGCTCGAAGAGATGACCTGCACTTCGCCCACGGCATCGGGGTTCGGCATCTGGTTCGCCTGGTTACGCCAGCCGCCCATGTTCTCGGAACCGTCCACGTAGAAAGTGCTCTGGCTTCGGCGCGTGCCGTCGCCCTGCGCGTAGTTTCCCGATATATCTATCACTTGCGACCCGCCCGCCGTCGTTCCTACCGCCTGGCGAGTGCCGGGGATGAGTTCGATCAACACCGTGATATCGCGCGTCAGAATCGGGAGGTCGCCGATCACTTTTGTGCCGACATTCGTGGCGACGTTGGTGCTAGCCGGGTCGATGGTCGCTGCCGCCGCGGAGACCTCCACCGAAGTCGTCACTTCACCCATTTCCAACTGAACGTCGGCGCGCAATGTCTTGTTCAGCTCAACCACAATCTTGCGCGTTGTGGTCTTGAAACCGGCGAAGCTCGCCTTCAGTGTGTACATTCCGGGATTGATCGCGGCGAAGTGGAAGTTCCCGTGGGCGTCGGACGTCGCAGTTTGGGAACTGCCATTGTCCATGTTGATCACCTGCATCGTCACTCCTGGAATGACGGCTCCGGAAGCGTCTGTGACCACGCCTTGCACGCTTCCTGTAAGCTGCTGCCCGAAAGCGATTCCGACCAGGGCAAGCAGTACGCCGAGGCCCAGAAGGCAGGTGCGATGGAGGCTTCCATTCCAGCTCATACAAACTCCTTTCGTGTTGGCGACACTGCGGGTCGCCAAGTCAGTCGATCAAGTGGCGTCCGGGTCCGGAGCGTGGGTGGGGTCTTGGTGAAAACGTCTCCACCCCGCGCGGATCCTGCGGCCCATTTAAGACTCTTAAACTCGCCGCAACCGCCTGATTCTTCGTTCATCAAGTTCTATCCCCGACACACTCTCAAGCTGTCCCGCATCCGTCCCCCGCATCCCGTCCCGCATCCCGCGCATCCCATTAACACCGGGCGGCAAGACAGCAGCAGGAAGGGGTTAATCGCATAGAAATCCAAACCCGCGAATTAAACCGCGCGGCCGGCGCCGCACTCAGACGCACTGCGGTGCTATCCACGGCGTATCCCACGATGGACCATCTCGCCGGAGACCTGGGGCCGGACCTGGTGGTCGAAGTAATCGATCAGCGCGTAGGTCTCGCGGTTGAGCGCACGCATGCCGTCCAGCATCTCCGCATAAGGCTCATAGCGAATGGTGACGATGCCCTTGTTGGAATCCCGGTTTGACGGATCGGTGGTCGTGTCTTCCGGATCGTTATCCATGTACTTGAACCAGTGCCACCCAACACACTGCCGGCACTCCATGACGGCCAGCGCAAAGTGCTGGTAAAACAGCGCCCGATCCCGTTGCGTGGGCACAATCCAGCCCGCGCCGGTTTGATTCTTTAAGCCGTACTTGCGGCCGGCATCCTCCCCCTTGGCGTAAAACTCGGTCACCAACAGCGGCTTCCCCGCCACCCGGCGCCACAAATCGGTCCACTCGGAAGGCAGTTGCCAGCGCCAGTAGACGTTCACCGAGATGACGTCCAGATACCTGGCCGCGGCGCTCATGATGCCGCGACTTCCGAGCTGATCGCTCAGCAGCCGGGAGCCGAGGCAGAGATGGTTGGGATCGTATTTGCGGATGGCACGCGTGGTGATTTCGTAGTAGCGCGATAGCGCGAGTTCCCGGAACGCGTCGCGGTCCTCGTCGGTCAGGACGCCGGTGCCGGGTTTCCCAGGGCCTTTGCGCTTCAGCAGCCAGGACCGCGTGGCCTCGCGGCCGGCGGCAATTCCCCGCTCGCTGGCATCCAGCGCCAGGTAGACATCCAGCAGGTCCTCCGGAGCGGCCAGTTCGTTGTCCGAGAAATAGCCGAGCAGATAGGGGTCGTCGCGGTAGGCCGCCACTGTTTTTGCGTACTCGTCGCAGTACGGCTCGAACCCGGGGTCAAACACGGGTATGCACTTCTTCGGATATCCCGGGCCACGCGCGCCCGCCAGCTTCCTGCGGTGGTTCTGAAAGCTGTTCATGAAACTGAGGGAGACCGTGTAGGGCAACCTGTTCGACACTCCGCGCATCAGGTCCACCGCGGAGAATCCCCCGCTCCCGTTGAAACCGTATTTCCGCAGCAGGGCGGCAACGCCCTCGGCCCACCTTTCGAGGGAGCCGTACTTCTCTTGCATGGCCTCGCGGTTGGCCCGCGAACTGCCGAACGTCACGCCGTTGCCCGGCCTCACGGCGTTAACTCCGGCATTGGTGAAGAGAAACCCTTCCGGGTCCACGAGCCACCAGCGGCCGTCCACCTTGGCGGTGCGGAAGAAGCCGGTGGCCCCCAACCTTTTGTCGGCCCGGCCGCCGTACTTGCTGCGCACGATCCTGCGCGAACCCGGAACGAATCCTTCGAGCTTGTCCACGGTCCTGGCGTGGTAAAGGACCCACGGATCCCCTGGCTTTTTTTTCACTTTCACGGGGATCAGAGCGCGGTCCTGAGCCGTGGCCCGCCCTCTCGCGAGCGATAGGGCGCCGACGGTCCCCAGGAATCTCACGAACTCACGCCTGCCCTGTTTGGGCGTGTGCATGCCTGTCCCCGTCAAAAATCCAGGCGCACGCTCACCTGCACCTGGCGGTCGCGCCTGGAATCACGGCTCGGCTGGGGTCCGTGACCACTCCGGTGATGGTGCCGCGGTCGAGTTGTGCCTCCAGCGGCAGGCTGACCATCCCCAATAACAGTGCAACACAGAAAATACAACGCATGGCTAATCTCCAAACCCTCGTGGTTTGGCCCGATGATGCCCCGCGGTGCGGGCCGGCGCAAGTCTCTAGACGTTGCAGCGACGTTAAGAACACGTTACGAGCCGGCCTAAGCCGTTGTAGAATCAGCCCGTGCAGGGCGCGGACAACTCCGGACCGGTCGCTTTGACCGAAGAAGAAAAGCACGCCGCCCTGGGCGCCGTGCTCAAGAGCCAGACGTTTTCTCGCTCTGAACAACTCCGGTCGTTTCTCGCTCTCATCTGCGAGATGGAGATGGCTGGCCGCGGGTCGGAGCTGACCGAATACATGATCGGGGTGCGAGCGCTCGGCCGCCGCGAGGACTTTTCACCGGCGGAGGACTCCTCGGTCCGCACGCGCGCCCACGAACTTCGCCAGCGCCTTCAGAAGTTCTACTCCCTGGAACGGCCTGACGTACGGCTGCGGATCGAGTTGCCCAAGGGTTCTTACACACCTCGATACGTTCCCCTGGAACCCGCCGGCGCCGGGCCACCGGCCGGGCTGGAACGCGAGCAAGCGTCTCTGGGAATTCCGGCCCGTGCCTGGGTGCTCGGATTTCTCCTCGGCGCGCTAGTCGCCGCGGGCGCCGTCTTGATGCTGACGGGCCGTTCCTCTGGCGTTGGGCTCGACGCCTCGGTGCGCGAGGCCTGGGCGCCCCTGGTCAAGAAAGAGCGCGAAGTGGTGATCTGCGTCGCTTCTCCGCTTCACCTGCTGGTGTCTCCTGCTTCGGTCAGCGCGCAGTCGGTGCGCATGGGTGTCGTTCCCAAAGAGATGCCCCGCTACCCGGCGCCGAAAGAGTTCTATTCTTTTTTCAGCCGCCTTCGCCCCCTCCCGCCGGACGCCACGCTGGAAATGCAGCCGGCCCAGAAGGCGGTGAACATGGCGGACGTACAGGGGTTGGCGCACGTCATCAGCACCCTCCAGGCCCTCGGCGTCCCGTTCCGCATTCTGCCGGAAAGCAACTTTCCGCTGTCCGCGATGCGCAAGAGCAGCGCGATTCTCTTCGGTGCGCCGTGGTTCAGCCGGGCCGCGTCCGGGTTCCTGGAAGGCACGCCCTGGGTGTCCGCTGTGGACCCGGAGGGCAACCAGGTTGTTTCCATTAGCCGCACTCCGCAGGCCCCGGCGGGGTCTTCGCCAAAGCGGAGCATCCGGCGCGAATACCGCGAAGTCTTCGGATTGATCACGGTCCTAGCCAGCAACAAAGATGCTGACGACGGCCACACCGTGGTGATCTTTTCCGGGTTGACTTCGGTGGGCAGCCATGGGGCCGCCGCTTTCTTCACCTCCGGGGAAAGCATGCGGAAGTTTCGTGACCGGCTGAAAGGCGAAGGTCACGGTTCGTTGCCCCGCTCCTACCAGGTCGTGGTCCGTTGTCGCGCCAACGAAGACACGCAGTTGGTCTTCCACGACTACGAAACGCACGAAGTCCTTGCCAGGTAATCGTTTCTCGTTTCAAGTTCCCCGGGCCGACCACCCACAAATCATGAAAGAGCGGAAGCTGCACCGCCAGCGTCTCGCCCAATGTCACTTACTTAACACCCCCAGAAGGGGCAATAAAACGTTTGTAATCAGTTATGTTTGTGTGCATGCGTCTCTGACCATTTCTCAAATTTTCGCGCTCTATCGCCGGGTGATCGCCTCCCCGGTGGTCGACTCGTTGAGCCGCCAGTGCCAACCCAAGCGGCGGAACCGGGTGTATACGACAGCGACCTTGTTCTGGCTTATGATTAGCCAGCGTTTGCAGCCTCCCGGGACGTTGGCGCAAACCGTGGCGCGAGTGCGGCGGCGACACTTGGGTCGCTTGCTGCGGCGGGTCAAGAAGATCTCACGCCGAACGGGCGCCTATTGCCGGGCCCGGCTGCGCGCGCCGCTGGCGATGATTCAAGCCCTCAGCTCGTACTTGACGATGCAACTCCACGAGAGGTTGACCCACGAGGACCCGCGCTTCCCGGCCGGCATCTTCTTGATCGATGGGACGACGCTGACGTTAGCATGCCAAGGCGAGTTGGAGAAGAAGTATCCGCCCGGGAAGAACCAACACGGCGTTTCGCACTGGCCGTTGCTGCGCATGGTGGTGCTGCACGATGCCCGTACCGGCTTGGCGCTGGCGCCCGCCTGGGGGCCGCGGACGGTCAGCGAGCAGGCCTTAGCCGAACGGGTACTGGATCAATTGCGGAGCGGGGCGCTGCTGCTGGGCGACCGCAACTTCGGCGTTTTCAGTATCGCCTATGGGGTGGGGCAGCGCCAGGGCAGCATGATTCTGCGGCTGGATGGTTCTGTCAACCTGATTTGGTCCCTTTTGATCACTTCATTTGGCCCCACCCATGAGTTAATGGTTCTCCCGTGCCGGATGGCGCTGGCCGAAGCGGAGCCCTGCGAGGCCCGAAGGGCCGAGCG
>Ga0315280_10001446_pt1 | contig 40844 bp, 33 predicted proteins | sample YL17G06_40_MG_FD_203697 | JGI IMG/M metagenome (GOLD analysis project Ga0315280, IMG submission 203697) | Sediment microbial communities from Yellowstone Lake, YNP, Wyoming, USA - YL17G06_40 | ecosystem: Environmental > Aquatic > Freshwater > Lake > Sediment | place: USA: Wyoming | collected...
CAGTGTTCCTCGATTTGTCAGACTCGAGGACCATACGCCCGTTACAAAAAACGTACCAACCGTGTGCTCTCTTATCCTCCTTCGGCGTTATCCCGGCGATTATGAGGATCTCGACATCCTCGTGGCGAAACTGCTTCCGTGCTGGAACAATCTTGGCCTCACGACCAACCGTCGGCAAAGAATATACCACCGGAGAATCATTCACAGTGACCTTGATGCCTGCCTTCAAGAACAACGCGTACGTTGCAGCCAACTTCAATTCCAGATCGTTCTGAAAGGAAATCTGAGAAAGGCGTTCACCAATGCCGTCGCGGAAGCCCGTAATTTCAATCCGGGTGCCCGGCGGCATGTTTCTCTTTGTCTTTTTCGGCGATTCGTACTTCTGGAATCGGAAGTCCCAATTGTCGTCACCCTGATTCTTCCATTTGTCCACATCTATATCTATTGCAAAGTACTCTCCCTCAGTGAACGATTCCATTTGGATGAAGTTTCCCAACTTGAAAAAGGCCCGCTTCATTCCGATTCCGTAGACGCTCAGCCCTGGAAATCCCGTCTTCTGTATCGGGTTCCCAAAAAGGAATATCTCGTTCCGTGCTTCGTTAATGGGGATTCCGCCGCAGGTATCCTCAATCAGTAACCTCTCCCTCGAAAATGCGACGGAAACAGTGCCGCCCGCGGCACCAGGAGCACCGGCTCCGTTCGTGAGTGTCTTCATTACATCGAGGTTGGAGCGCTCAATGGCCTGATCGATAGCGTTGTACACAAGATCCAAGATACATTGGCCGACGCCTATGTCCCTCGTAATCATGTCGATGAAGAAGGCCTTGCTCGGCCGCCCGAGAACTCTATCCTCATTGTCGGGCATTGGACTCCCCTTCCTTCTCTTTTAGTGACGAAATGGCCTTCAGGATTCGCTTCGCAATACGACTGCAACTCCCTCGTTCCCTGTCGCAGGCCGCAAAAAACATACCTACCTCCAGACCCGCCACCAACGTAGACCCCGAACCTGCGAATGGGTCAACCAAGAGGCCTGAGGGTCGGCCACTAATTTCGATGGCCCGCCTCGGGATCTCCAGCGGCAACTCATTCGCCTTGCGATGTTTGTATTTCCTGTGGCGAACCGGGCTTAAGTCATCCCATACGTCGCTCAGATTTATCCCCGCTTGGATGAACCGTTTATAACCCCCATAGTCTTTGACGTAGCTTTGACATCGGGGACACGTGGCCGGTGCAATCTTGGGTCTCTTGAAGGATGCTGGCTGTCCCTTGGTGAAGTACAGAAGTGCGTAGTGCGCAGGATAAAGATAGTTCTGGCGAACAAAGCCGTTCTTCATTGAAATGGCGATCCAATGCCGAAATTGGAGCGTCTCAGAGATCACGGGTGCGAACCGGAAGGCCCACCGCGGAATATGGTAAAGGTAGAGAGCGCCACCCTCTTTCAGGATCCGTACCGACTCGCCAAGCACACGACTCATAAATCCAAAGTATTCGTCATCGCGCAGCCGATCCGCGTTGTTTCCTTTCCGGCCGTACCGTTTCCCGAGATTGAAGGGCGGGTCAAGAAACACAATGTCAGCACACGCATCACGAAGCGCTTCAAGAAATATGAAGGCATCGGAAGCCACAACCTCCCCATACGGGCAGACTGCAAAGGGTCTGGGCGGTGCTATTCTCCACCAGGTCCGTCTAACAAAGTCCGCGTTACCCTTCATCGAGCCAATGTCCATGCATCAAAGTTCGACACCGCCACCTTCGCGAGTGGCACCCACATCGCGACGTGTGCAGTTCTAACTTGCGTGCTCCGGCGGTTACCAAGGCATCACTCCTCCCTATATACGCCTAGCGGGGGAGGAAGGCAAGGGGGTAGAAGGGCTGGGTCGAGGATTCAGGATCCAGGAGGATCGGGGTTAGGATTTAGGATTCAGGATTCAGCCAAGAACAGGTGGTGGGGGCTGGGAGAGCAGGTTTCAGGTGCTGGGGGAGGAAGAGATTCTTCGCTGGCGCTCAGAATGACAGGCGAGTGGCGGGCGGGAAGTACACCAGCCAGGACAAGAGCGGACTGGCGTATACTCTCAGCCCTTTGGGATGGCCCAAAGGAAATCCCAGAGCAAATGGAGACGGTGAAGGAGGAAGGCCAAGTTCCGGCGCTTGCGGAAAAGTTCTAACCGCGTTCGGCAGGAGGAGCCTTTGAAAGCCACTACCACTGAGACGGATGGTGGCGCAAGGTCGAGTGACATTCCCGAAGACCATTCACTGCCAACTGAAAGACTCCGGTCCTTAGACGCCCTACGCGGCTTTGACATGTTCTGGATTATCGGGGGCGAGAGCATCGCCAAGGGGCTGGGAAAGGTCATTGATAGACCGATTGCGGATAAGTTACTCCAGCAGCTTCAGCATGTACCCTGGGAGGGATTGCGTTTCTACGACGTGATTTGGCCTTTGTTCATGTTCGTCATGGGAGCGGCCATACCCTTCTCTCTGGCGAAGCGCCGGACGCTAGGCAGCAGCGATAGAAGTCTGTACCTTCACGCCGTCAAACGCGCGGTGATCCTGTTCTCGTTGGGGATGATCGCCCAAGGGAATCTGCTGGCGTTTGACTTGTCGAAATTCCATCCCTGCTACAGCGTGCTGCATGGGATCGCCGCCGGCTACCTGATCGCGACGCTCATCGCGTTGAAATTGCGACCGATTTGGCACGCACCATTAACGGCCGGCCTCCTTCTGTTGTATTGGGCCGTGATCACGCTGGTCCCGGTTCCTGGCTTCGGTGCAGGAGTATTGACTCCGGAAGGGAACGTGGCGGCCTATGTGGACCGGCTCGTTCTGGGCCGCTTTCATTATGGCGAGAATACCTGGTTCTTGAGCTACTTGGGCTTCGCTTCGTCGGTTCTCCTGGGCGTACTGGCGGGACAGATACTTATCTCTGACCGCTCGGGCAAGAGCAAAGTTCTTAGGCTCTTGGGCGCCGGCGCGGCGACTCTAACCTTGGGACTGGTCTGGAGCATCTGGTTCCCAGTGATCAAGCTGCTTTGGACCAGCTCTTACGTGCTCGTCGCCGGTGGCCTGAGCTTCATCCTGACGGCGGTGTCTTACCTGCTGATCGACCTGCTGGGATTCAAGAGGTGGGCCTTTGGGTTCATGGTGATCGGAATGAATTCGATCGCTGTTTATATGGCCACGATGCTTTTCGATTTTCGTCAGCTCGGCAACATCTTCGTCGGTAGCCTGTTGCCGCGCGTCGGGCGCTGGGACAGTCTGATCGAAGCCTCGGTCGCCTTGATGATCGTTTGGTTGATATTGTTTTGGATGTGCCGCAAGAAGGCATTTGTCAAAATTTAATCCAAGGACAGCCTTTGACGTTTCCCCCACCCGCAGGTGATTGCCCTTAACCTGCTTGCTCAAGGAGGAGGGTGCACCGCGGCACATTTTTCTCACTTGCTGTGCACGTTTCCCACAAATTGTGCACAGTCACAGGGTATCCGGGGAGGAGAGACCTGTGGCTGAATAGTGGCTTTTCCTTCTTGAGGGACATAATGTCCGAGGGGGGTCACAGGCCATGTGAACGTAGGCATAAGTGGGAAAGGTGAGAAACGGCGTGGCAGCAGGATACCGGACGTCACGACTCCATCCATGCTACCGTTCTGCGATCAGGGCGTGGGATGTTGCGTCGCGAGTTTGCGGGCTTCGCGGCGCGTGTGAAGGATGCGGTGGATCACGGTCACGTTGGAGAGCACAGCGATCAGCCACAGCACCGGCGCCATACGATCAAACACGGCGCCGATGATGATGAGCACCACGCGTTCGGGGCGCTCGAGGAAGCCAACTTTGCAGGTGGGGATGAGGTTCTCGGCGCGGGCACGCGTGTAACTAACCATCACCGAGCCGATCATGGCCACCGCTACGAGAGTCACGTAGAAGTAGCGGTTGATGCGCCCGTAATAGATCAGCAGGCCGATGAGCAAACAGAGGTCGGAGTAGCGGTCCATCACGGAATCGTAGAAGCCGCCGAAGGGCGTCACACGGTTGGCCAGACGCGCTACGCGGCCATCAACCATATCGAAGAGCCCAGCCAGAATAATGGTGGCCCCGGCCCACCGGAAATACCCGTAGGCAAACAGGTAGGCGGCCAGCAGATTGATGGCGAATCCGATGAAGGTGAGGAAATTGGGGTTGATGCCGCTAGCCGCGAAGGCGCGCACAATCGCCTCGACCACGTACCCCAGCGTGTCACCGATCTTGCGCGTCACCATGAGGCGTTGCCTTGCTGGCGCGGGCCATGAGGAATGTCGGCACCGCGGCGAGCGCTACGCCTGGTCGTGGATGGTTTGCAGGGAGCGGACTTCAAATTCCCGCAAGCCATTGGGCGTGGCAATCCGCACCGTGTCGCCCGCCTTCTTCCCCATGAGCCCGCGGCCGATGGGGGAGGTCGTGGAGATCAGACCTTTGCTGACGTCCGCCTCCTCACTCGTCACCAGCCGGTATTCGATCTCGGTATCGCGGTCAACGTCGTACAGCACGACCTTCGAGCCAAAGGCGATGCGATCCTTGGGAATGTTGCCCAGGTTCACCAGCGAGAGCTCCGCCAGCCGTTTCTTTAGCTGCGCCAGCCGCGCCCCCACGTAGTCCTGCCGCTGCTTCGCCATGATGAACTCGGCGTTCTCGCTCAGGTCGCCGTGCGCGCGGGCGCGCTTCAATTCCTTCGGCAGCTCGTGATTGAACTCGTATTCCAAGGCCTGAATTTCTTCCTGGAGCTTCTGGACGATGGACGAGGGCATAGCGGAGATCCCACCTTCGGGGCTAGGAAGCCATTATAGGAAAAAGACCACGTCGGCGCAATCAGCCCGGGTCCAGCACGATTCCGTGGCGTCCAGCTTGATGTTCCTTCCCACTGAATCCACGCGCAACATCTGCCCCGCGCTCTCTCCCCCCAGACCGCTGGGTCTCCTCTGAGTCTTCGCGTCAGACTTTCTCGCCGGCCCAATTGTGGGCTTCCCTCAACAAGCAGCGAGTTTACTCTGGTGTCACGCAGATGAGAGCCCAGTGTCAGCGCATGGCGAGACGAGTTGTCCTTTGGCAATGAAGTTACGTTTGACAAGGCCGCCTCCTAATGCCAAACAGCCGCAAACTCATAGAAAGCGCTCTTATCAAGAATCCGAACCGGGGGGTCGCATGAACCTCGAGTCGTTCTCTTGCCCACGGTGCCCCATCATCAAAGCAGGAATGCTTGCCCTGTGCTTGCTCCTGAACTTGGTCCTATCATCCCCGACGATTCCCGCTCGACCACGCGCACATCGTCAACAGAACGCGCCTCCACCGGCGGGCGAGGCGATGGCGTCGAAAACAAGCAATCCCGCTGCCCCGGTCAAAGCCGATCAGGCAACTGAAGCGCGGCTGGTTGAGAGCTACGGGAAACTGCCCTTGAGCTTTGAGGCGAACCAGGGCCAGACCGATCCCCAGGTGAGGTTCCTCACCTGCGGGCTTGGCTACAGCCTCTTCTTGACCCCGACCGAGGCCGTGCTGGCGCTGCGCAAGTCGTCAAGCGCAGACCTGCCTTCTAGGTCTGCGGCACTTAAGCAATCCGCCAAGGGAAAAGCCGCAGAGTCGAAAAGCGCCTCTGCGATACAAGGGCAAAGCCGAACCGCCGCTGTTCTGCGGATGAAGCTCGTGGGCGCGGACTCCGCGGCACAGGTCACAGGCCTCGAGGAACTGCCGGGCAAGAGTAACTACTTCCTCGGCAATGATCCCAAGAAGTGGCGCACCAATGTCCCCAACTACGCCAAGGTGCAATACAACGATATCTATTCCGGTGTAGACCTCGTGTACTACGGCAACCAGCAGCAGCTCGAGTATGACTTCGTGGTGGCGCCGGGCGCGAACCCAAGTGCGATTTCGGTGACGATTGAGGGCGCTGACGATGTTGACGTCAACGACTTGGGCGACCTCGTCGTGGACGTCGGCAAGGGTAGTGAGGTCACGTTTCAGAAGCCTCACGTGTATCAGGAGGCGAGCGGCGCGCGACAGGAAATCGACGGCCGCTACGTGCTCAAGACCAGGGCAGGAAAGCATGGCTCCCCGCGACACCCGCCCGTGGTTGAAGTTGGCTTTGAAGTGCCCTCCTACGATCCCACCAAGACTCTCATCATTGACCCGACTCTGAGCTACTCCACCTATCTCGGCGGCAGCGGCAGCGATAACGCCGACACGATCGCCGTGGATGCCTCTGGGAATGCATACCTGACGGGGTACACGACCTCCACCGACTATCCCACGGGAAATAATCCCGTCCAAGCCACTAGTGGAGGTAACCAGGATGCCTTTGTGACGAAGCTGAATGCCGCAGGGAACGCCCTCCTTTACTCCACCTATCTGGGGGCGGCACCGATTACGACTACGCCAAAGGCATCACCGTGGACGCGCTCGGCAACGCGTACGTGGCGGAAAGCACCAATTCGATCAACTTCCCCACCCGCAACGCGACCCAGCCCAGTATCGGGGGCGGCGTATGCGGGGGAGGTGATACGCCAACCTACACTTGTTACGATGCCTTTTTGACAAAGTTCAATGCTGCCGGCTCTGCATACATCTTTTCGACCTATTTCGGCGGCAACAAAAATGACTACGCCTCTGCCATCGCGTTGGACTCCCAACGCCACCCCTATTTCGTAGGCCTCGCCCACTCCGACAATCTTCCTACAACCCTTGGAGCTTTTCAGACCACGTTCGGGGGCGGCGGAGACGGCTACGTGGCGATGCTGTCGGACCTGGCGCTTCCTATTGCCGGCCTTTCCACGAACAGCCTCAACTGCGGTGATGTGGGCGTCGGCTTCACCAGCACAGCACAAACGGTGACGCTGACGAATCAGGGCGATGCGGCCATGACCATCAGCGGCGTCGTTGCCAGCGGCGACTTTGCCCAGACTAATGACTGCGGGACCGGCGTGGCCGCCGGAACGAGCGGCTCCATCAGCATCACCTTCACTCCGACGGTGGTGGGCAGCCGCACCGGCGCGATCACCATCACCGACAGCGCCACCGGCAGCCCGCACGTCATCTCGCTCATCGGCGACGGCCTCCCGGCTCCAGCCGTGCTGCTCTCTCCGGGCAGCCTGACTTTCTCCGCCCAGATTGTGGGCACACCGAGCACGGCACAAACCTTGACCCTGACCAATAACGGCACGGGAGTCCTGAACATTACGAGCATCACGGCCAGCGGCAATTTCGCGCCGACCAACACCTGCGGCACGAGCGTAGCTGCAGGAGCGAACTGCGCCATCAACGTTACTTTCACGCCCACAGCCGCTGGCGCTCGAACCGGGACACTGACGATTACCGATAATGCCAGTGGCAGTCCGCACACGGTGGCTCTGAGCGGAACCGGGACCACTGCGCCGGTTGTTTCCTTCTCCCCCACCAGTCTGACGTTCCGGCACAACATCAACATCGACTGTCCGCCTAAGACCGTGACGCTCACCAATGGTGGCACGGCACCACTGACAATTACGAGCATCGTTACGAGCGGGCCCTTCACACAAACCAATACCTGCGGCCCGAGCCTGGCAGTGGGGGCAAGTTGCGACATCTCGGTGATCTTCCAGCCCACAGCAGAGGGAACGGTGACGGGTGCGCTGAGCATTGCGGACAATGCTACCGGCAGTCCGCACGTGGTTCCGCTGACGGGAACAGGGACGCCGCCGTGCGTGCTGACGACTCCCCTCCACACAGCCCGGCTCGTGCGCGGCACGGGATCGGCCCAGTTCACTATTTCTGATCCTGCGCCCAGTTGCCACTCGGCGCCCATAGCGTTGGCTTGCTTGCGGACGGGGGCAGCAAGCTGCGCGTTCAGTCCAGCGACAATTCCGCCTATGGGCAGCAGCGAGCTGACCGTGGGGAATCTGACCGCGCTGACTTCAGATACCCTGAACTTTACCGTGACAGGAACCAGCGGGCGCGACACGACGGCGGTGAACCTGACGGTGCTGCTGTCGGATTTCTCGTTCACGACCTACCCGCACTCGGCCATGGTGACGGCGGGGCAGAAGGCGAGCTACGCGCTGTCGCTGGTGCCGACGAACAGGCTGACCGGGAACATCCAACTTAGCTGCCAGGGAGCACCGGCGGGTGCGACCTGCAAGCTGTCGCCAAGCGTGGTGAAGCTGGATGGACTGACACCGGTGCAGGCAACGATGACGGTGACCACGACGGCGAGGTCGATGGTGCCGCCCGGTGGCCAGGGCCGTTGGAGAGTTCCGCCTGGAATCAGTCAGCCCGTCGCGTTGCCCTGGCTCCCCGCGCTGTGGGCTTTGGCGATGCTGGCGGCGCTATCCGCTGTCGCTGCGGCCGCAGCTTACTTGCCGCGGCAGGACCACCGACTGCGGCTAAGCAAGCTGATGCTCGCGGCTACTATGCTGGCACTATTGGTTTGGGCGGCGTGTGGCGGAGGAGGTGGATTCGTCTCGAATCCTGCGTCCACCGGGACGCCCCCCGGCACCTACTCGCTGACGGTGACGGCGACTTACACGGGGACACCCGGAACATCGGCCAGCCTGACTCACAGTACCACCTTCACGCTGAAGGTGAACTAGTGTGAGCCAAGGACGAAGGCACAGAGGTCAGTCTTTCACTTTTGGTGATGGGTCATCAACACGCCCCGACTGGAAACGCCGAATGGCTGCGAGGAGTCTCTCCCCAGCGCAGGAACGAGGCGCGTCACCGTCGCGGGCGCTGCGATTGCGAATGTACAACGACAGAGGTTGGTCATGGCTGGCCGTAGGCAACTGGGCACGCTGATGGTGTTCCTGCTCGTGGCAAGCCTGAACGGACTCCCCTGCAGGACGAGAAACGGGCGCGGAGGCCCTTGGCCTGATCAGAGGGAAGGACTCAGTGTGGGTAAATAATCAGCAGGTGCTTCCCGCAACGGCGATTTTTAAGGGAGATGTCATCCGGACGGGCAAGGCTTCCTCGGCGGCGGTGGATTTCCGCTCTGGAGCCGCTGCCACCATTGCGGAGAATAGCGAGGTCCCTCTATCACCCGACACGGAGCGCACCAGCTTGAACCTGCGCCAGGGTGCCCTAGTACTCAGGAGCGCCGGCCGGCAGCCGGTCCGCGTCAGCGTTCTCGGGACATCGGTCATCGCTTACGGCAAGGGTAACTTCCCTGCGATTTGCAGAGTTGCAGCCGTTGGTAGGGAAGTTGCGGTCTTCAACGACCATGGCCGCGTGGAGATCCAGGGTGCCGGCGCGCCGTTGCTCCTCCCCGTGGGCAAGTTTGCCCAACTGGAAGCCCGGAGCCCCCAAGGGGCTGCGGGTCAGCTCGCCGGCAGGGTCACCGCTGCCATTCCCAGCGAGACTGTGCAACACGCCGGCCAAACCGCGGAGCTTCCCCTGAAGATTCAAGATCCGATCAATTGGGAAGACCTCGTCAAGACCCAAAGAACCGGCCGCGTGCGGATCGAGCTCCTGGATGGCTCGATTCTGAATGTGGGCGCTCGCTCCAACTTGCGAGTCACCAAGCACGATCCCCAAACGCAGCAGACGATGATCGAGATGGCGGTGGGGCGCCTGCGGGGCGAGGTGGTCAAGATCACCAAGCCCAGCGGGAGCTTCCAAGTAAGAACTCAGACGGCGGTGATTGGTGTGGTGGGCACGATTTTCTTTGTTCATGCGACCTTTGACTTCACGCGTGTGACCTGCATCGAAGGACTACTGACGGTACAAAACATCAACCCAGCTATCACGGGCGTGGCGACATTGCACGCCGGGGAGTCCACGACCGTACCTCGTGGGCTACCACCTGCCGGGGCGCTGCAGGCCCCCACCGGTCAGATCCAGAGCCAAGTGAACGAAACCAACGTGGGCGGACCTTCTGCGGGTGCGGGAGTTGCCCCTGGGGAAGCGCCGGGAGAGGCGGGTACTCTTAACCGCGATGTGACTAACGCCACCACCACCGCGGCGGGGGCCATTTCTGCGGGGACTTCCCTGATCACTATCTCGCGGGTAGGCGACGCTCGCGCGGCAGCTACGCTGGCTAGCACGAACCTCGAGGCAGCCGCGGCCGCCAGTAATAAGGCTACGGTAGCAGCGCAAGGCGCCGCTGCCGCGTCAGCGAACGCCACCTCCGCAATAGAGCAAATGATAGAGCTGCTGGTGTCGCCCAGTGGTCCTTGAGGCTTTCAGCAGCCGATCAACGGACACGCCGTGGTTGGGTGGCTGCATTGCCACGCTCCATGTCCCAGACTCCGCTGCTCCTGGACTGAGCTCACAGCCGTGACGTTTCTCTGGTCCGTGTACCTTCACCCTTCAGGCTATGCTATTCTTGCCCCGTCACCCTGAGCATCCGAGGCGCTGCGGAGCCCGCTCAGAGTGGGCTTCCCAAAGCAAATTATGCTGAACCGGCTCGCACAAATCCGATCTAAAGCGCTCCGATTCACCAGCCAGTACCGCGCCGGGTTCCTGATCAGTGTCACGGTCTGGCTCGTCAGCATGGGTCTCTATGTGGCTCTTTACATGGTTGCCCACCCCAATCCCTTGCTTCAGTTCCTAGGCAACATTGAATTGAAGACTCTCGATATGCGGTTCCAGCTCCGCGGGAAGCGCCCGCCCGGGCCAGCCGTGGCCATTGTGGCCATCGATCAGAAAAGCCAGGACGTGCTTGGCCGCTGGCCGTTCCCGCGCTGTCACTTCGCTCGGGCGGTGGACTTCTTGCGGGAGGCCCAAGCCCGAGTTATCGCCTTTGACATCAATTTTCCTCAGCCGGATCAAAACTCGGCGCTGCAGGACACTTCGGCTGGTTCGTCAGGAATACGAAACGCATGGTAGGCAGGGAGTCAGGAACCCGCGGTTTGAGGCACAGCTTAAGAACCTGGAGGCCGCCGCGGATAACGATCAGCAGTTTGCGGACGCCCTCTCCCGTTTTGACAACGCCATTCTGGGCTACTTCTACCTGCGAGGCGAAGAGGCCAAGACCCAAAACCAGGAGCGATTGAATGAGTTCCTAAACTACCTTTCCTTCCAGGCCTACCCAAGAATTATGCACCCCGAATACGCAAAGGGGTCTGAAGTTCTGAACGATCCTGAGCTGAAATTTGACGGCCTTTCTCCAAACCTGGGAGAGTTTGCGGCTAACGCAAAGAACTTCGGATACTTCAACGTCATTCCTGACCCCGACGGAACGGTTCGCCGAGAACCCATCATCATCCCTTTCCGGGGGAGCTTTTACCCCTCGCTCGACGTCGCTGCCGCGCTGGCGTACACCAACCTCCCGCTCGACCAGGTGAACGTCGTTTTCAACCCCAACGGCCTGGAGAGGATCGACTTCGGGCGAATCTCCATTCCCACGGATCCCCGCGGATTCGTCTTGATCGACTATTACGGCGGCTCGAAGACGTTTCCCACGTACTCGCTGGCCGACGTCGTCCAACGCAAGATGCCTGGCGAGGCCTTTCGAGATCGCCTAGTGATGATCGGTCTCACCGCCACCGGCATCGGCGACATGGCCGTCACGCCGTTCCAGCAGATGGGTTTCTTTGGGGTGGAGGTGCACGCCAATTTCATCGACAACATCCTGCAAGGCCGGTTTATTTGTCGCGGCATCCGCGAGTCCATTATCGACATCCTCTTTCTGCTCTTCTTCAGCTTGGCGGCCGGCATGGTGCTCAGTAAGGTTCCGCCGTTGCGAGCTACCACCATCTTGTTGGCTTGTCTAGGAGCCTTTTTCTGGCTGGCCGACTACCTTTTTGCCCGCCATCAGGTTTGGATTGTTGCTTTCCTTCCCACCGCCGCGCTCACGGTGAACTACGCCGGGATCGTCAGCTACCGGTTCTTCTTTGAAGAGCGTGAGAAGAGGAAGATCCGCGGCGCCTTCCACCAATACGTCCCACCCGGCTTGATCGCCCAGATTCTCCAACGACCCGAACTGCTGCGGTTGGGCGGGGAGGAAAAAGAACTCACGGCAATGTTCACCGACATCCGCGGCTTCACCACTCTTTCCGAGGGCTTGTCCGCCACCACCCTGGTGGACCTTCTGAACGAGTACCTTTCGGTGATGACCGACACAATTTTCAAGCATTGGGGGACGCTGGATAAGTACATCGGTGACGCCATCATGGCCTTCTGGGGAGCGCCCTATCCTCAGTCCGATCACGCTGAGCGGGCGTGCTGCGCGGCGCTCGAGATGCTAAGGGCGTTGGAAAAGCTTCAGGCGAAGTGGGAGGCGGAGGGCAGGCCCCGCATCGATATCGGCATCGGCATCAATACTGGTCCCATGGTGGTGGGAAACATCGGTTCCTCAAAGCGTTTCAATTTCACGGTCATGGGAGATAACGTCAACTTGGCGTCCCGACTGGAGGGGATCAACAAACAATTCGGCACGCACTTGGTCATCAGCGAGAACACATACTCGGCGGTGCGCGACAAGGTCGTGGGGCGCGAACTCGACTTGATTCGCGTGAAAGGAAAGATGAGACCAGTGAAGATTTACGAGCGCTTGGGTAGCCTGGAGGAGCTAGACCGCTTTCGCGACCAGATCGAGCGCTTCCAGAAGGGGCTAGAAGCCTGTCGCATCGCCCAATGGGAAAAGGCCCTCGAGATCTTTGAAGAGCTAACCTTGGACTATCCGCAGGACGGACCCAGCCACGTCTTTGTCAAACGGTGTCACGACCTCCTCGCCGAGCCTCCGAGGGGCGCCTGGGACGGCGTCTACGTCATGAAGACCAAGTAGCAAGTCTGCATGCTTCAGCCGACGCGCCTTGGACGGCGCTCCGGCGAAACCGCATAGATGGCTGCCGCCCCAATGACCCCCGCCGCCGTAATGATGCCCCAGGCAAGGTTGTAGCTGTGGGTAGACTCGAAAATCTTCCCCGCCAGCATCGGTCCAAACCACTGCCCGAGCGAGTCTGCCATGATGATAAGCGCTAGGAGCTTCCCCAACGCCGCCAGGCCAAAGCATTCTGCGGTAACCAAAGGAATCAGCAAGTAATCCGCTCCCATCGCAAAGCCAAAAATCAATGCGAATCCCCAGAGCGCGGCGGGTTGGCGAGCCAGGAACAACAACGGAATGGAAAGAGCCAGCACCAAGTAGAACAATGCCATCACATTTTTCTTGCTGTAGCGGTCGGCAAAATAGCCGACAATCACGCGCCCTGCGAGGCCCGAGAACAGCAAGCCGCTCGATACTGTAGATGCCTGACTAGTTGAATACCCCTGATCTCTCAGGAAGAGGACGAACTGTTGAATGACGGTGCCGATGGCGCCAATGATCAACGTGCTGCCCACCAGGATCAGCCAGAAGTTGGCCGTTCGAATCGCGGCACCAAGTCCGACGGATGACACATTCGCCGGACTTTGGGAGGAGAGATCTTCCGCCAGCCCATCGGGCGAAAGCCCCTTCTCCTCCGGCCTCGACCGCGTAACCCATTGAGCGACCGGAAACAGGACCAGGAGGATGACGATGCCGATGATCTCAAATCCATGTCGCCAGCCGAAACGGCCGATGAGACGGGCAGCGAGGATCGGGGCCACCGCTCCGCCGATGCCTAGTCCAACGTATGCGTAGCCCATGGCGCGTCCACGCTTGCGTCGGAACCAATTGGAAACCAAAACCTGGTTGGGGATTGGTCCGGTGAGAACGTAGCCCACCACTTCCACAATACAGAGCAGATAGTATTGCCACAGGCGGGTCATCCAGCCCATCAGGACCAGCGGCAGACCGACGAGTAGAATCCCAAAGCGAGTTACCTGACGCGCGCCGATACGGTCAATCAGGGCGCCGAGAAATCCAAAAAACGGCGCCACAATCAAGAACCCAAGAAACATGCCCTGAGTAACCTGGCTGCGAGTGAAGCCTAAGGACTCGACCAGCGAAGGATAGAACACGGGCATGCCGTAAAAGACAATCCCCACGGCAAAGAAAAGATTGAGGAAGGTGGCCAGCACAACCCACCAGCCGTAGAAGAAGCGACTTGTATGCGTGTTATTCATGGACTCAGCCGAACTCGGGTCCTAGGATTGCGCAGAGAAGCTCAGGGCGGCCGGGATGCGCATTGGCTCCCCGAAACATCCGCGTCAACGGGCGCGAGTACTCAAAGCCCTTCGACGCTGGCAACGCTTGGGCCCACGGATTCGATTTCAGGCAATCAACGAAGACGGTCTCGCGAGCGGAGCACCGCAGAAACTCCTCCAGCAGTTGGCGGGCGGTGGCTTCGTTGCGTGCCATCCAAGGGCCGAGGTGATCGGCACGCGAGCCCCGTCGACCGAAGGCGTATCCAGCCAGTTCTCCCTGTTGCCTCACCGCCAGAGTGAAGTCGGGCGCTCCATTCGCAAGCGAGCGCAGCAGCGCGCCCCGGTCAGCGCCAAATACTTCCCGATCGATTTCGAGGGTGTCATCGAGATTAGGGTGCGCACTGGCCTGTGCGCGCGCCTTGCCTGGAGGGCGTTTGAGCATCCAGCGCTCGATCTCATACTCGCTCACAAAGCCAAGCTTCTCATAAATCGGCTTTCCCTGTGGCGTGGCGTCAAGCTTCATGGTGGGGACGCCGCAGGTATCGAGGTGCTCGATCGCTTTCTCGAGCAGTCGCGTACCGATACCCTGGCCACGAAATTCGGGATCCACCAGAACCATCCCGATCCATGCAAACCGCCCCTCATAGACAATCGTCGTGGCCGTCCCGACGACGCTTCCCGCAGATTCCGCCACGAAGCAGCCCTCGGGACTCGAGGCCAGAAAATGCTCCCAGTCCGCCGGAGTCTGATTCCAGCTGGCAATGTCCTTCAGCCTCATCCCGGCTGAGATGTCCTCCCTTGTCATGAGGCGGAGCTTCCAACTCATAAGGCAAGTTTTGCTTCGGCGCGCTTCCAGTGCTCCCGGCACCAGCGGGCCATGTCCAGGTCGTACGTCGAGAAAAGTTAAGCCTCTAGCGGGCGCGGGAAACCCTCGCGGAATCTCTCAAAGTCCTCCACAATGCCTTGCGCGTGCGGGGGGCTGAGGCGCGGCGCCCACGCCGCCGGATTCTTGGCGGAAGGTATTCCCACAAGGGATCAGTCCTTAAATTGCAGGGGCACCGCGCTATGTGCCCCTCGTCGGTTCGAACATGCCTCACTTGGATCGAGGGTAAGCACGGCTGAAATCGCCGGCCACCCTGTTGAGCTCATCCGCGAACCGTTTGAGTTTCTGGTCGGCGGGTCTGTACCCGGCCTGCCCAAGCTCGAACAAGATTTCGACCGCCTCTCGGGCAATCGCCCGCGCCTGCCTTCTCTGCTCAGGAGTGGTGGAGCTGCTGCGCAGCGTCGTTTTCGCTTGTGGCGCAGAGGAGGCGGACTGCCCCCGATAAGAGTCGATTTGTTCCTCGAAGAGGCTGCGTGTCTCCTTATCTGGGCAGATAGCCATCAACTTTAGCAGCCAGTCTCCTCCTGGCACGCGCCTTCCTTTCTCCCACTGGATGTAGCCACTCAAAGTGCAACCCAGGCGGCGTGCCATGCCCTCCTGGGTCTCACCAAGGGCCTGGCGAAGCTGTCGGATGGTCATTGCCAGGGCGTTATGAATTGCAGCCGATTTTACGCTTGACATGCGTCAATTGACATAGTACAGTCGAGGGGACTCAAAAAGACCTCTGACTCAAGGGAGGGACAATAGCACAAGAAACGGCCCCAACAAACTGCGCCGCTCCAGAAGGAGGAACCCTTGACTGACCCCGAAGCCGCCAAGACGCTCCACGCTCTCGCCACCGAAGCCCACACACTTCAACAGCATCTCTGCCGTCTCCTTCAGCCAGACGCCCCCCAGCGGCTCGTCAACGCGCGTCCTGTCTTGGCCACCATCGCTGAGCTTGGAACCCTTGCCGACCGGGCCGACGCTCTGGCCACCTTTGCACGGGCATACTCGGAGGCGCCGCCTACAGGTTACCACGCCGCGCGCCCCGCCCGCGCGCACGATCAACAGTGACACTCTCAGGGTCAATATTCCACCAAACACAAACATCCTGCAACGTGGGATTGTCGAGAGCGGGTCAGCCTTTCGGAAAACAGCGCACCGCGCCCCTAGCGTGCCGGAATCTCGCCCAGCACACGGAGGGTTTTCCCTAGCTCGGCGAACTCTTCTTCCGGAAGCGCGGGACCCCATGGATCGTTGGCCGAGTCGCGGCCGATGACCCCCAGGTGAACCAGGGCCCAGAGCATACGCCGGATGTAGCCTTCCATGGGTGGGATGAATGCAACCTGCGAAAGGCGGTCCACCGCGCGGGAGAGGGTTATCTCCTCTCGGAGATCCTGATAACTGGCGTAGTGCCGTCCAGCTTCCTGAATTTCTTCACGCCCTGCATGACGCTGCCGATGAGAGCATCTGGGTCGGTGACCTGCACGCCCGCGATCACGTTAGCGCCGTGGCGGAAAAGGACATCGTTCATCGGCGTGCTTGGGCCGAGGACGACGGATGTGGCATGCTTGCTGAGCTCGAGGAGGCGCGGCAGGGTCTTATTGATGAGCGCCGTGGCAGAGATCACCACGAGGTGGGAAGCCGGGATCATCTCCTCACAGGCATAGCAGGGTAACTCGCCCGGCTCCGGGTCGATCTCAAGGAAGTAGGCCCGCGCGGCGACTTCGGCAAGCCGGGCGTTGGAAGGAAAGCGTCCAATGACCGTGACCGTCTTGCCCCTGGCAATGGTGAGAATGTGCTCGAACACGTTAATCGTCCTCCCAGTCGCCTCGATCAGTGAGTTCAGCGCGGCCAGACCCAAGCTTGCTTCCAGGGGCTCCCATCTCCTCAGGCGCTGGGCAAGCTCTAAGGCGCTCTTGCCAACCAAGCTGCCTGCCGATTCAAGCTCCACCTTGTGAGGGGTCTTGTAGGTATGAGCCATGCCGGCAAATCTGCTCTCCACGACGGTCCAGTGGAGGCCCACGCAGACCCGTTTGACCGGACAGTCGAGCTCGGCGACGCTCGCCAGCAGATCCTCAATGAGCCTCACGTCTCCTCCGCGATTTCGTAATACGAGCCGTGGGCGCAGGGAGCACAAAGCGGACCCTCGTTGCTCGGAATATCGCGGCTGTCAAACACCTTCTCCCCGCAGCGCACGCAGTCCACAGCACGTCGGGGCGGGCCCGGGAGATCCTCAGGACGCACCGCCAGCTTGACTCTCCTCCAGGCAAGAAGCTCCGCCTCAGGAACGTAAAGGATACGGCGGATCGCCTCCTTGTCTTGGCGGGGCCCAGGCGGCAGATGCCGCACACTCACCCGGTAGGCCGCACTCGTTTCGGTATTCAAGAAGCTCGCTGCCATCTTGCCGTAATTGACGAACTTGGCGCTGCGGCGGCCCAGTCTGGTCCCAGTGACAATCTGAATAGCGTCGGCAATGCACCGGTCATTCTCGATAAACACGATCATTTCTCGGGGATTGGTTGTGCCGATGAGCGCCAAACCTTTGAGCGCTAGCCGGACCCCTAGGGCCTGCCCCACGCACAGATGCCCGTGATAAGCGACGCAGTGGTCGAGGTGGTCGTCAGGAGTTGGGGCGTTCACCGGAACCCTGTACGGGGAGCGCGCGGAGCAGATCGTACGCTGCTTCCTTGTGAGTGCCGCGCTCCGGCCGGCGCTCGCGGCAGAGAGAGACTATCTTGTAGACCACATAGGTTGTGACTCCCCCGGCGAAGAGTGCCGCCAGGCGAGCCAAAGAGGTATGCAGAGCTCCAAAGTCAGCAGGACCACACATAATTCACTCCTTTTGCCTGAGGGCCAGGGCTCGGGAAAGAGGTTGAGATACTAGCCAGACTAGGTACCCTGCCAAGAGCCCGCCAACCAGGCAAATCCCCATCAGGAGGGGAAGGTCTTTCCATCTCACCCAGCTTGCCGTACGCGGGAATATCACCAGCCAGTAGAAAACGAGCAGGACAGCGTTAGCCACACAGCCAGCCAACACGCAGTGCCATGCCCGGGGGAAGGCCCGCCCAACCACCAACACCACCTCGACCGCAAGACCGAGGGCCACGACAGCAGCAAGAAACAACAGGCTGCCAAAAGCTCCTGCGGGGCCGGTGCGCACTCCAAAGGCATGCACGAGCAATGTACACGAGATGCCGAAGGCCAACGCGGCTATGAGTGCTTCCCCATTCGCCTGGGTCACGAGGGATGAGAGGAGGACCACAAAGACCAGGAAGGGGCCAAAAACAAGAGCAATCCCTGCTCCCGGCCCAGGCAAGCGGAGGACGTCATGCACTAACGTACTGATCGAACCCGCGGGAAAGGCAAAGAGGAAGATAGCCGCCCCGACTGCTCCGAGGGCGGCCCCCAGAGCGATTTCCTTTGGGCTGGCCGCGCTCAGCTTCACTACACACCTCTTGTGCACTTATGGCGCCCGGAGTGTAACACGCCCTTGACTTGCTTTTCAATCCTCATTCCCACGAGAAATCCCACCCCACTGACTCTCTTCAATTAGCGTGCGGCGCACTAAAGCTCCCCGAGAGCTCGAAGTGTGTTCCCCAATTCCAGAAACTCCCCCTCCGGCAGTTCGGGGCCCCAGGGGTCATGAGTTGACTCGCGCCCGATGACCCTCAGGTGAACCAGGGCCCAGAGCATACGCCGGATGTAGCCTTCCATGGGTGGGATGAATGTAACCTGCGAAAGGCGGTCCACCGCGCGGGAGAGTTCCAAGAACTCCGCCGCGCGCCCCTCAAAGTAAGCCAGCATCATCTCACGCTGCAAACCGCAGCAGGCCGCTCCCATGCCGATGAGCGCCGCCTGCGCGCCACACATCAGGCTGTATCCCAGAAACCGGTCTTCGCCAGTAATGACCAGCTTGCTGGGAAACTCTCGCGCCAGAAGGTTGGCGACGGTCTGGAAAGTCATCACGCTGTCGAGTGTAGCGAGCTTGATCCCCGCCACCTGCGGCATGGCGAAGAGTTGGCGCAAGACCTCTGGCGTGTAAGCAATCCCTCCCGCAGCTTCGTAGAGATAGAAGAGGATGAGCGGCGCGCCGAGCGAGGCCAGTTGTCGGTGGTAATCGAGGATCAGCGCTTGGTTCTCGGCCACGTGGTGAAACAACCTAGGGGGATGAACCAAGAAGGCTTGTGCACCATCTTCGAGGGCGTTTCGTGCCATCTCCAGCGCCGAGTTCATGTAGGCAGAGAAATCTGCCATGTGCGTGGGTGAGCCTCCCACCCCCGCCACAACTAGCTTGGCGGCCCCCAACGCCCTGACCCAGCTTTGGAGAACTTTTACGCGTTGTTCTCGAGTCAATCGCAGGCCACGGCCCGTATGCGCCCACACGGCGACACCCACGACAGGCTGCTGGGCCATGTAGGCCACGTAACGTTCCTGGGCTACCGCGTCAATTTCGCCGGCTGCCGTGAAGGGGACTGGCACAGCCGGGATCAGGCCGTGGTAAATCCGGCGCTGGAACTCATCGGGAGAAAGCAGAGTCACGGTCGAAACTCCTCCTTCCGAATCCGGTACCGGGCGACCTTTTCCGGGTCAACGCGATAGCCCATCCCAGGCCCATCCGGGAGATACACGAAGCCATCATGAGCCACCTCAAGCGGCGGCGCGATAATGTCATCCACATACCACCGCGCAGAAGCTTCCACGTCAGTTGGAAGTGTGAAGTTCGGCAAGGTCCCCAGATGAAGGCCTTGGGCTGAAGCGATCCCGAGTTCGGGCATGGTGCCGAGCCAGCAAGGCAGGCCCGCGGCTTTTGCCGCGTCGTGCGCCACTCGTGCCGGCCAAAGCCCGCCCAGCCTTTGCCCTTTGATGTTGATGATCCTTCCGCTTGCAAGCTGCACGATCCTTCGAACTGCCTTAGGACTGTCAGCGGATTCGTCTAGAAGCTATTGCAAAACCTCGGATGGGCCCTGTTAAGCGCTTTGTTTTCAATGGCCGGAACCCGGTTTTGCAACTGCTTCTAGGCAGATCGGCGTCTTCAGGCGGCCCTGCAACTCCGCGTGTTCTTCTAAAGCCTCGCGGGCGAGGGGCTGCTCGATCATCATCAGGCCGAAATCATCCAATCGCTGGAAGATCGCCGCGTCATCGAGCCGATAGGCCGCGTTGGCGTCGACCATCAGCGGGATCTCGCCAAAGCGCCGGCGAATTGCCTGCACCAGCTTCACATCGTGCCCCGGAGCGATCTTGATTTTGATGCGTCGGTACCCCTCGGCCAGAAATCTTTCCACGCGGGCGAGGAGTTCGGGAAGCGTGGGCATCAGCCCGATCGCAGCCCCGGAGGCAATCGGGCGTCGCTCTCCACCCAACATCGCCCACAACGGCTTCGAAGTCTCCCGCCCTCGGAGGTCCCAGACCGCCCCTTCAATGCCCGCCTTCGCGAAGGGTTCGCCGGGAAGTTCTCCCAAACGCTCGAAGCAGCGGACAGGGTCAAGCTCCGGACGTTCAAGGTAACTAGGGACCAGCCTCTGGGAAAGAAACTCCCACGTGCTCTCCGGTGTCTCTGCCGAATAAACAGATCCCGGCATGGGCGCAGCTTCACCCCAGCCCCCGCTACCGTCTGCTCTGAGCTCGACCAGCACGGAATCCCTGACGGAGATTTCTCCGCTCGAGATTCGAAACGGCTCGTGGAGCGGCACCTGGACCCAGTGCAGAACAAGAGCGGAGAGGCGCATACGGGCGAGGAGAGTCTATCCGATTTTGGGGAGTGTAAGAATAGGGAAATCCGCCTAAAGGCTGGCTTCAAGCCATCTTGACCCGTAGTCCTGCGGCTGTCTACATCCGCATTAGGGAGCTAGCCCAAGTGTTCAAGTCCGGCTCTGGTTTTCTGTTTCCTGCACGCGACGGTCGCCAGCCACGCGCGCAGCACTTCCGCAACTGTCCAGGCCTGTGCGATGCATCCGCGCGGTGTGAAGGGCGGGGCGCCGTCAAAGATCTCGCTCGCGGTGCCCAGTCCCGCCACCTTCAAATGGTGCGCAAAGGGTTCCAGGAACGACACGGCCCGAACAGGATCGCCGGTCACGCGCAAGTAGGCCAGCACAAAGGGGCCGATGAGCCAACCCCAGGCGCTCCCTTGGTGGTAGGCGGTGTCGCGTTGCCACTGGTCTCCCCCGTACTGGCCCCGGTAATCGGGATGATGGGGGGCGAGACTGCGCAGGCCATACGAAGTGACCAAGTGGCGCGCGCAGGCATCGACGACGGCACGCTGCTGCTCGGGCGCAAGTGGGCTTTCGGGTAGTGAGACTGCCAAGATCTGGTTGGGCCGCAATGTTACGTCGTTGCCCGCTGGCCCGTCGAGGACGTCGAAGCAGTAGCCCCCCATTTCATTCCAGAAGCGCGCGAAGCTTCTGCGCGCGCGCCTTGCCATCACCTCGTAATCGCCGGCCAACTTCTTAAGCTCGCGAGCGAACGCTGCCATCGTGACAAGCGCGTTATACCAGAGTGCATTGACCTCGACAGGCTTGCCGATGCGCGGGGTGATCACTTCACCTCCGACCTTTGCGTCCATCCAGGTGAGCTGCACACCAGGCTCGCCAGCATACAGGAGGCCGTCTGAACTATCGACGTGGATGTTGTAACGCGTCCCGGCTGCGTGCCAGTCCACCACATCCGCCAAGACCGGAAATAGCTTGCAGAGCAGTCTGCTATCCGGAGTTGCCACGTAACACTGCCGTACAGCCTCGAAGAACCACAGCGTTGCGTCCACGCTGTTGTACTCCGCTGCTCCGCCACTCTCGGGCCAACGATTGGGGAGCATCCCCCGATCCACGAAATTCGCGTAGGTGGTGAGAAGCTCTCTCGCAACTTCCCGGCGGCCCGTGGCGAGCGTGAGGCCGGGGAGCGCCACCATCGTGTCACGGCCCCAATCGCCGAACCAGTGATAGCCGGCAATCACCGAGTGCCCCGGGGATCCGTCCGGCAACGTTCGCTTGACGATGAACTGGTCGGCAGCCAGCACCAGTTGGCGGATCCACGCGGGCGCTTTGCAGGACGCTCGAGGAGACGCTCGTTCCCATTGAGAGAGCAAGCCGCAGTCGCGTTGGAGCCGCGCTTCATAGGCTGAACGCCCATCGAGGTTAGGCGCAGGATCCGTGCAGGCCACCAAGGTCACTGATTGGCCAAGTTCAAGTTGCGCGCTGAAGGTGCCGACGTGCAGGTGATCTTCCTGGTCGTCAAGCCCACGCTCCCGCTCGGCGGCAAGATCAAAACTGCGATACCACTCGTGCGCGGGCTCGGCGGTAGCCGAGGAACACAGCAGGTAAAGATGAGTCGCACCCTCGAAAGCCTCGATGCGCAAGCCATGCTTAATAAGCTGGACTCTCATCCGCCAGTCCACGGTGTGAGTGCTGGAATGAAAGTCGCGATAGTTAACCAGAGTCTTCACCACGAGCTTTAAAGGCCCGCGGGCGCGCACCAGGTCATATCGGGCGTAGGTGGTGTTGGCGCCGTGCTGCATCCACACCCGTTTCTCGATACGTGCGTCCGTACAGGAGAACGTCCACACCGGAGTGGTACCTTCCAATCGAAACCGCTCGAGGTACCGATAACCATGAGGATCGACCGCCCCGCCAGCCCACCGGTTCGTGAACAGAGGATAGACCCGCCCCTCGTACTCCGCAGTTTCATCAAACTTCGAGACCAGCAACACGCGACCGAGCGGCGGCTTCAGCGCGGCCACCAGCAGGCCGTGGTAGCGGCGTGTCAAGAGGCCAGCCACCGTGCCTGAGGCAAAGCCGCCGATGCCGTTCGTCACCAACCATTCGCGCTGCTCAGCGGCGCGCAGATCCCCACAGATTTCCCCACCGAAATCCACCCACCGCGGAAGGTTCTCGACAGGCATCTCACGTCCCATAATAATCCTTGTAGTTGGGTTCTTCTTAAGCTTCAGAATGCGTGGTTCCCGACTTCAAACGAAATGCCAGCACGAGCCTGTGCCCTGCGGGCCGGCAGCTTGCTTTGCCCTCGGGGACCGTATAGATTGAGCTAACTTCCTTGCTGACTCCAAGACTTCCCTCTGAGGTGCGACGATGGCGTACGTAAGTCAAGTGTCTGAAACACAGGCCAGCCCGAAGTGAAACAGCTTTACCGGCAGATTCACGAGCACTACGGGTTTGTACCCAACTACTTCCAGGCTCTCGGCCGCATGCCAAGCGTCATCGAGGGCCACGTGGCGCTGGGCGGGGCCATCCTCAAAAACGGAGCGCTATCGACGGCACTCAAAGAGCAGATCGCGCTGGTTGTCAGCGGTATCAACGCCTCTTCGTACTGCACAACCATTCACATGCAAGTACTCAGTCGGCTGGGGGTGGAGCCGTCGCTGGCTTCCGCCCTGGTCACTGATTATGCCAGTCCCCTGTGGGGGAGAAAGAGCGAGCCCTATTCCGATTTGCCGACAAGCTCACGCGCAAGCCTGGCGAGATTGAGAACCCTGACGTGGATGCGCTGCTGAACACGGGCTGGGATGAGGCCGTGCTGCTCGAAACCGTCCTCACCGTCGCCTGGTTCAACCTCATCAACCGTGTCTCCCTCGGCCTCGGCCTGGTCGCTGACTTCTGAGTATGGATTTCAATCTCAACTCGGTCCATCCCTTGGCCGCTCGCTCCGGCAACGCCTCTTGATATTGACGCGCAACATCAGGGGTGCTACATAAAAGGCACGGCTATCTGCGAAATCGGAATTCTGCAGCCGCAAGGAGGCGCTCTATGCACCGACGAGATTTCCTAAGGAGGGGAACTGCGGCTGCCGGGTTGGCAGCAGCATCGAAGCAAATCCTCACGCCGCTGGCAAAGGCGGCAGAAGGCTCCAAACAAACCTCGATCCCGAAGCGTCGGCTTGGGAAGACCGGCGTGGATCTGTCGATCATCGCCCTGGGCGGAATCGTGGTGACGGACACCGCGCAGTCCTTCGCCAACAATATCGTCGCCGAGGCCTTCGATCGGGGCATCAACTACTTCGACGTTGCCCCCACCTATGGCAACGCGCAGGAGCGTCTGGGGCCGGCGCTAGAACCTTATCGGCAACGCGTGTTTCTTGCGTGCAAGACCACCAAGCGCGACAAGCAAGGCGCAGCCGAGGAACTTGAGAACTCGCTGAAGCTCTTGCGCACGGACCACTTAGACCTCTATCAATTCCACGCCCTAACAAAAATGGAGGAATTGGAGCAGATCCTCGGCCCCAATGGCACCATGGAGACTTTCCAGGCCGCGCGCCAGGCTGGGAAGGTTCGTTTCATCGGCTTCTCCGCGCACTCGGTGGCAACAGCGCTGGCGGCCCTCGATCGGTATGCCTTTGACACCATCCTCTTCCCCATCAACTTCGTCCTCTTTTCACAGGCCAACTTCGGCCCGCAGGTGCTCGAGAAAGCCAAGCAGAAGGGCATGGGCATCCTGGCGCTCAAGGCCATGGCCAAGACCACTTGGCCCAAGTCCATGAAGGGGGAAGAACGGCCGAACCCTAAGTGCTGGTACCAGCCCGCTGCTCTACCGGAGGAAGCCGCACTCGGCCTGCGCTGGACGCTCTCGAGGCCCATCACTGCCGCCGTGCCGCCCGGCGATGAGAAGTATTTCCGGCTGGCCATGGACGTGGCCCAGCAATTCAAGCCCTTGAGGGCGAAAGAGGAGAAAGCCCTGATGGCCCGCGCCGCGGGTGTTGAGCCGATCTTCCGGCTGGGCAGCGCGTAGATCCGCAAGAGGCATTCCGTTTGTCCCACATAGAATCAGGGCACGGATCTGCTGCGCCCGTTCCCTCCGCTCAAGTAGTTTCTCTCTAGACCCGGCGGGCGACAGCCTTACAATCCTTGTTGGAGATTAAGACCTGCCTCGCGAATCTTGCAGGTTCTACTCCACTGCTGGAAAGGAGACCTCTGTATGACCCCGCCCGGTCCTATGACCTCCGCCAAGCTGCGCAGTCGCGATTGGTTCGGAAAGCGCGACCGCTGGGGAATGGCACACCGCGCCTGGCTACGCGCCGAAGGCTTTAGCGAGCGAGTTTTTGAAGGCAAGCCCGTCATCGGCATATGCAATTCCTGGAGTGAGTTGAACAATTGCAACGCGCACCTGCGTCAGGTGGCCGAAGCCGTGAAGCGTGGCGTCTGGGAGGCAGGCGGATTTCCACTCGAGTTCTGCACCATCTCGCTGGGCGAAATGCTGATGAAGCCCACCACCATGCTTTACCGGAACCTGATGGCTATGGACGTGGAGGAATCCATTCGCGCCTACCCGCTCGACGGCGTAGTGCTTCTTTGCGGCTGCGACAAGACCACACCCGCGCAACTGATGGGCGCTGCCAGCGCTGACGTCCCTGCTTTGATGGTTCCGGGAGGGCCCATGCTGCGCGGGATGTGGCATGGCACGGAGCTCGGCTCCGGCACGGACGTCCGCCGTTTCTGGGAGGAAGTTCGCGCGGGACGGTTGAGCGAGGAGGAGTGGTGTGAAATCGAAAGCTGCGTGTCGCGCAGCGCCGGCCATTGCACGGTAATGGGCACAGCCTCAACCATGGCCAGCCTTGTCGAGGCCCTAGGCATGACTCTGCCGGGGGCGGCAGACATTCCCGCCGCCGATTCGCGCCGCCTGGCGATCGCGGAAGAGAGTGGCCAGCGGATCGTAGGAATGGTGAACGCGGATCTTCGGCCCTCCCGCATTCTCACGCCGGAAGCTCTTGAAAACGCCATCTGCCTCCTCATGGCCCTTGGGGGTTCCACCAATGCCATCGTCCATCTGGTGGCGATCGCCGGACGCGTGGGCGTCGAATTGCCTCTTTCTAGGTTCGATGAGATCTCCCGCACCACACCCGTCATCGCAAACGTGAAGCCTTCGGGGAAGTATCTGATGGAGGATTTCCATTATGCGGGTGGGGTGCCCGCGGTGATGAACGAAATCGGTTCCCGGCTTCGCCTCGACCCCCTGACCGCCAACGGCAAGACGCTGGGCGAGAACATCTCCCGCACCGCGTGCTTCAACCGCGAGGTAATCAAGCCGCTCGACCAGCCGCTTTACCCCGAAGGTGGCATTGTGATCCTGAAAGGGAATCTGGCCCCGCAAGGGGCAGTGATCAAGCAATCGGCTGCTTCGCCCCACCTGCTCAGGCACAAGGGGCGCGCGGTGGTGTTTGAGAATAACGAGGATCTTATCAACCGCGTTGATGACCCTAGCCTGGACGTCGATGAGCACTCCATTCTGGTGCTTAAGAACGCGGGCCCGAAAGGAGCGCCGGGCATGCCCGAATGGGGCCATCTACCCATACCCGCTAAGTTGCTCAAGGCCGGGGTGAGAGACATGGTGCGGCTGAGCGATGCCCGCATCAGCGGCACTAGCTTCGGGACGATCGTGGTCCACGTCTCGCCGGAAGCGGCGGTGGGTGGACCGCTGACCGTCGCCCGGGAGGGCGATTGGATCGAGCTCGATGTCCCCGAGAGGAGGCTCGAACTGCTGATCCCCGACGCTGAGCTGAAACGCCGCCTCGCCGCGTGGCACCCTGCTCCGCCGCATTATGCGCGCGGTTACGGCAAGATGTATCTGGACCACATCCTTCAGGCGCACGAGGGCTGCGACTTCGACTTCCTCCGCGGTCGAGACAGCGAGGACGCTCAGACTCCCCTGAGGCGGTTTCCCAATCCTGCGCTCTAATCCTCGAACGCCGAAATCGTCGAAACGCCAGGCCCGGTGCCCTTCTATCCAAGGACCGACCATCAGCGGATCATCGAGAAGCTTGCGGGAGTGAGAATCATGTTCGTGATATTGCGCACGATTTCGCCCCCACGGCGGATGGAATCGTCGCGGATCCGAATCCAGTCCTGGTCGTTTCGGAAAGTCGCCCAGGCCTTTTCCCGATGGGCTTCACTCTCAAAGGGAATCAAGTAAGCCATGTTCGGCTTGTTAGGTCCGATGATGGTGTCGGCGTAGAGCACGGGATGAATTCCGCTCTTGTGGAAGATGTCGATTTCACCGCCCGCAAAGCGATCGTGCAAAAACCCGAGCTGCCGCTGGGTGGGTGACTCGTAGATGCGCAGTTCGAATATCTTGTGCGTCGGATCGCCGGGCGCGGCAGGTTTCAGCGGGGGAGAGAAGGGCGTGGCGCGCAGCAACACGGTGTCTTCCCTATAGAAAGCCGGCTTGCCTTTTTCGAGCTCCGCTAGGGCGGTGGCCCATTCCGGGTCAGCGTCCACTCTTCCCCAAGCAGCTTCCATTTCCGCGAGACTGGGGAAAGTCACGAACCCGAACACGGCGGGGAGGTAGGGGCCGACGTCCATCGTAAAGAAGCCTGCCGGGCCGAAGCGGTGCTTCTGAAAGAGCGGAAGCGCGCGCTTTTCGAGCCATCCCAACATGCGGCTCGCTTGGGCGCCGTTCTGGAGCCGCAAGAAAGAGCACTCATAATACGAAGGTGGCATCTTTTCTCCTCCTTCGGGTCTAAGAGAGGAAGGATTGCCGAGGGCCGCAGCCAGGCCGAGCGCCCCAGCGGGCCCGTCTCTCAGCAGGAAGTTACGGCGGTTGACCATGGGCACACCTCCGAAGGATTCTGATAGTCCGAGCCTCAAGACGGTCGCGGTTACGATGGCCTGCTTTGCGGGTACTGTCAAGGTCCCCCAAGAGGTGAACCCAGCTTGTGTCTGCGACGTGCCGCGAGGCAGTGTTTTCTCGCGAGCGATGCATGTCCGATTATACCATTAAATATTAGATGAGACGCTAATAATCTTTCCAGCTGTTTCTTGACCCTATGCATATTCTGCGAGCTGTGCTAGACTATCGCCTACCTATGGCTACTCAGAATTGTCCTCATTGCGGATCGTTCCGGACTACCCCGTCTCCAAGCGGCCGGCACTTGCTCTGCCTGGACTGCCAGGGGATCATAATCCAAACCCGCGTCAAGACGCCCCGAGGGCGAAAGCTTCGCCCTAAGCCAAAGCGTCCAGCCTCGGATTCTCGCGCTGAGAGAACAGGCTGAGGCTAGATGGCTCGCCGCTGAGCGTCGTTAGATTATCCCCCCAATCACTACGCACAGACGAATGCTGCCGTTTGACATCGCACTGCATCTGTGTCAGGTTGAGTGCCGTTGAATGAGTTGGGCGTAGCATCCGGATACCACAAATTGCGGGCAAAGCCTGGCATTCTGCCGCTGATGCTCCTTCTCGTGCCGAGTTTGCCGGCCGGGGAAAGCCTGCCGGCATTTACGAACGAGCTTATGCACCGGCGGCACGGAGCTGTGATTGTCTCAAATCCCCAAACCGGCCAGCTGCTCGCCGTCTGGAATCCGTGCACTGCGTCCCGCCAAGCGTTTCCGCCAGGGTCCACGGCCAAGCTAGTGGAGTGCGTCGCCGCCCTCGAGGAGGGCTCAATCTCCCCCTCAGATCCAATCGCATGCAGGCGTGTCCCCGAACTCCTAGGCGAAGCCTATCACTGTTCACACCCTGAGGCGCAGGAGCCTTTTACGCCTGCCTCCGCGCTTGCCAACTCCTGCAACTATTTCTTTGCGGAGTTAAGCGTACGACTGTCTTCCGTCGCGCTGGCTCACTGGTATGCCGTTTTCGGGTTCGGGAGTCCGGGCAGTGACCCCGAGGGGGAAGCGATTACGGGCCATGTGCGTGTCGCAACGGACCCCGTGGGTAAGGCGCGCGCCGCGCTCGGTGAGGGGACTGTGACGGCAACACCGGCGCAGGTGCTGCTCGCGTATTCGGCCATAGCAACTCGCGGCAAGGTGTTTCGCTTCCAACCCTCTACCCCTTGGCGGAATTCGCCCTCACTTCTCCGCACAGTCCGTTTGCAGCAGCGAACGTTGAAGGTTGTAGCTGCAGGGCTCGAAGGATGCGTTCAGTCCGGCACGTGCCGAGCTGCGGCTGTGCCAGGCGTCCGGGTCGCCGGTAAGACCGGGACAGCGATGGCCTCGAACGGAAGCGGCGCGACCCACGCTTGGTTTGTCGGCTATGCTCCCGCAGAGTCCCCGGAAATTGCTCTCGTTGTGTTTCTCGAACGCGGCACCGGCATCCGGGATGCCGCTCCGTTGGCAGGGCAAATCCTGAAGTGCTACTTTGATCGGAAGATTCGCAGACCGTGAGAAGAGTCCTTCTCGGATTAGTGGGGCTTTGGGCAGTGGCTTGTCCCACCTTGGCTCCAGCCCAGGACCTCAAGCTTGAACTCTACTCGCGGCAACCAGTGAAGAGGCTGTAGTCCAGGCAGGAGCTGCGTGCGTGAGTCTCTGTGACTCTTGTTCGCCTCGATCTTGCCTGGTTTTGAACCTTCGCGAGACGGCGCAATGCTTTCTAAAACGCACGACGATTCGGTGTAGCTCGTCCGACGCGAACATGGAATTTGAAAGCTTTTCCGTATTGTCTGCGGCGCCGTTTCGCTTGCAGCCGGCCTTGACCCCATCCAGTAAGACTACGCCCACGCCCCCGGTCATGCTGCCCGCCGTGGGTTTGACTGCAGGGCGAGATAGCATGCGAGTTGTCGCGAGGATCGAGCTCGACGCCTATGTGGCCGGAGTCCTGGCGGGAGAGGCTTCAATCCTCACGGAGTCCGCCAGCGCGTGCGGCGATGGCGATCGTCGCGCGCACCTGGTCTCTCCGCTGGCGCGGACGCCATCACACGGAAGAATTCGATTTCTGCTCCCTGACTCATTGCCAAGTTTTCCGCCTGCCCCCAGCAACCCTGAGCGATCCGTCACCTGGCCTTGACGAAGCGGTTCTCAAGACCCAGGGCCGAGTCTTGAAATATCACGGCGAACTGGTGGAGCCCTATTTCAGCGCTAGTTGCGGTGGAGTCACGCAGGCGGCAAAAGACATCTGGCCGGACCGCGGCCAGCCCTATTTGGCCAGCGTACGCGATCCTTATTGCGCCGGCAGCGAGCACGCCTCCTGGCAGCGAGTGTTGACCATGCAGGCCCTGAATACGATCCTGCGCGCGGACCTGCGCTTACCACTCGAAGGCCCGCTCAGCGATCTCAGCATCGAGAAGAAGGATGCTTCCGGCCGTGCCCACACGTTGCGCGTCGTGGCAGGCTCGGACCAGCGGATTGATGCCAACGAGTTCCGCTACGCAGCGAACCGAAGGCTGGGTTGGGCCACCATCAAGAGCAATTTCTACACGCTTGATCGCCGTGGCGACACGCTGGTTTTCACGGGCCGCGGACTTGGTCATGGGGTCGGGCTTTGCCAAGCAGGCACTGAGCAGATGGGCAGGATGGGCTTTTCTCCGGAACGCATCCTAGCCACCTACTTCCCGGGCACGACGGTGGCCCCCCTCTCCTCTGGTGAGCCGGATTCCATCGCCTCCAGCGAGCACTGTGAGCTCGTCTTTCCAGCCAGCGAGCAAACCTGGGTACAGCCAACTCTAGAGGCTTTTGAGAACTCCTACCGCGAAGTCGCAACACGCGCCTACGCTCTTCCCAAACGCGTGCGAATGCGGACCTGGCCTACCAGCGAGGAGTTCATTCGCGCCACAGGTCAGCCAGGTTGGCAGGCAGCGGGGGGTAATGGCCAATCGATAGCGCTTCAGCCCCTCAGTCTGCTTCATCGAAAAAGAATTCTGAAACAGACCCTTCGCCACGAACTGATGCACCTTGCGGTGCATTGGCTTCGTGCGGCGCAAGTGCCCCGCTGGTTTGAAGAAGGTATGGTGCTCTATTTGACTCATGAACAGGTCCCCGCGACGCCCAACTCAGTGGGTGCCGGTCGAAACCTCGAAGTGGCTATCTCCAAACCACACTCGGAAGCGGAAATGAAAGCGGCATACGCGCAGGCGCTCATGCGCGTGCAGGAGCTCTCCCGCGAGCGCGGTGAACCCGCCCTTTGGCGGGTCCTCCAACACCCCACCGCCGAGGACCTCCGGCGGCTTCACGGAACACCATAACCCCTCACTATTCAAGCTGAGGGTAATCCTGAAAGGGGTCGCCCACCGATCTGAAGGCCGCTCGGACTTCCACCAAGCATAAGGTCCCTGCGTCCACGCACCGTGCTCCAGCGCCTTCACAAACTCTCGGGCGCGCGAGTCTTTCACGTGCGCCAGCAGCAACGCCATCAAAGCCTGCCCCTGCGCCGACAACTTCTCACGTGAAGCGTAGAGGTCTTCCGCCAGATTCCGATCGACGTCGCCGCTCAGGGCCAGCGCGTAAGCCAGGTAGGCGCGGATGTCGGCCAACGCCCGAGGATTCTCCTTGATCTGCTGGAGCAACGACTCGCGCCCGCGTCCCAAACGCTGCTCGTCTACCGGGTAGCCTGCTTGCTTCGCCTGCGCCAGCCCTGCTACGACGTAAGCGGTCATGAAAGGATGCGTCTGGTCGGTCTCCCACCAACCCCAACCGCCGTCTTCGTGTTGGTACTGATAGAGCCGCTGGAGTCCCGCCGCGATTTTCTTTTCAAGCTCGACCTTGTCCGAGGGCGGCGTAAGCCCCAGTTCTTTCACTGCCTGCCTCACCAGGATGTTGGGGAGGAAACTGGACATCGTCTGCTCGACGCAGCCATAGGGATAAGTGGCGAGGAAGTCGAGCGGCGACATCAGCGTTCCGGCCAAGGACGGAGCAAGGTCGATGCGTAAAGAGGAAGCGTCCGAATTGATGTCCCCGGGCAGAACCAGCGTCTTCGTGACCTCTTCTCTGTCCGCCCGAAGAGTTCCGGACTGGGCAGCATTCATCTGCAACCCCCAGGGGCGAACGGGGATGGCGAGTTCCAGGGCATCCGATTCTTCATCCGTCAGAGCCTTGGCCACGAACTTGGCCTGAGTGATCTTCGGTGCGCGGACCATCCAAGTGACCACGCCCTCGCCGTTCCCAGGGACGCTGACAGCGGTTTCCGCCGAGCTGGTCAGCTCAACGCCTTGGGCCTCAAGTGACACGCGCGCGGTCTTTTCACTTTGAAGGTAGTTGTGAACGATTCCGGTCAGCGTTGCGGTGTCGCCCTGGGTCAGGAAGCGCGGGGTCTCCAAGCGCAAGATTAGGTTCTTGCGCGTGATCACCTTTTGAATCACTTGCCCCACCAATGTGTCGCGGCTAACCGCGCGGGCCGTGGCTCGCCAAGTAGTGAGGGAATCCGGAAAGGTGAAGGTGGCGCGAGCCTTGCCACCTGCATCGGTCACGAGCGTAGGCAGCCAAGCTATGGTGTCGGGGAAGAACTTCCGGACCTTAGGTTGAACCACCTGGGCGGGATTCTTGAAAGCCGCGAATTCCGTGGCGGGCCGCAGGAAGCTCAGCTCCATCCGTTGCTTCCCCGAAAAGCCCGTAAACCAGTATGTGGTGGAGAACTGTGTGTAAACCTTGTTCCAGCTCCTGGCGTAGAAGACCTTTTCTGGTGGCTGGACCGAGTCAGGGCGGATCGCGTAAATCGCTTCGTCCACCACGCCCAGGCTCACCTCGGCGCTCACCGGGCGGCCTTGTTCGTCTTGAGTGGTGACGGTGTACGTAACTTGATCGTTGGGCCGGTACTGCGCTTTGTCCGTTTCGACGGTGACCTTGAGAACCTTCTCTGTGGCGGGGACAGCGATGTTCTTGGTCGCCTCGAACAGTTGCTCGTTCTTCGCAAAAGTCACACCGACGAAGAAATTAGGTTCGTATCGTTCCTCAATGGGAATGTCCACAGTCAGGGAACTACCGGCCACCGTGTGGAGAGACCCCGAATAAACCTGCTGCCCCTCTGTCGTCACCAATACCTGAGCGCCGGGTTCGTGAGTCGCAATCAACACATGAGCTGTATCACCCGGTTTGTAAGTTCGCTTGTCGGGATAGATCTCCACTCGGCGATAGGTGACCTGGCGCGCATACTCTGCGCCGGAGACTCGGAAATTGGTAGTAAAACTTGCCTCTCGCCCGTTGCGATCAACAGCAGTCCCCCGCACGGTAAGCCAGGGAACTCTGGGGACGGTGTAGGAAAAATGAGCAACGCCGTTGGTGTCGGTCGAAATCCTGGCCTGCGCAAGAACATTCCCTGAAGGTTGATCCCTCCAATTCTGGCGTTCCTCGAATTGGAGCTGCACATTGGTCGAAACCGGTTGCGAATCGTGATCGAGAGTCCGCACGGTAATCTGAGCTTGCTCGCCCGGGCTGTAAACGTACCGGTCGGTTTGAAGCAGGACCATAATCGTCGAGTACGTGACCAGGGCACCGCGTCCCCCCAGGATCTCGCGGTTGCTCGCGTCAGTCACGTGCGCCTCAAGGCGATAACGCCAGTCATGTTTCTCAGCATCGACTTGCGTCGGCAGGCTGAAGCGCAGGACGCCGTCGGCGTCGAGTTGACCTGAGCCCTGGCTGATTTCCTGGCCGTAGTAGTCGCCGTACCATCCCTCGCCTTCGTCCCCTTCGTATTCGTCCGTCCCCCACAGGATTTGCCAATAGGGGAAGTAATACCGTGCTCGGTAAATCGAATACTTCACTCGTCCGTTGGCCACCGGAGCGCCGAAGTAGTAACTCGCGCTGATCGTAGCCTGGATCGTTTCCCCCTGGAGGTAACGAGCTTTATCCAGGCTGACAGAGACTTCGAATTCCGGCTTCCGGTATTCCTGTACCTCAAAAGACCCGTAAACGCGCTGGTCTCCGATGGGTCCGATGATCTGGTACATCCCAAGGGCCGCCAAAGGGCTGAGTGTTAGCCGGCCATTGAAAGAACCGAAGGGAGACAGCGCAAGCTTCTGCTGATAGATGGTCTTCTGGTTGGGATCGGTAATCTCGATAGTGACCGGGCTGGGGATGTCCGGACTATACTGGCCCGCGCGCCGCGCCCGCACGACGCCCTTGAAGTTCACCTCGTGGGTAGGACGATACACGGGACGGTCGGTGTAGAGCTACCCGACGTACTCCGTCGCCGAGGTGTCGTAGAAGAAAAAGGATTCGACGCTCGTGGCAGCCACTTCCCGCCCGCTCGCTGCCACCATGATGGAGTCTTCGATTTTGATGTCCTTAAACGTTGTCTGGTAAACCCCGGAGGCGTCCGTGGTACCGCGCGCCACCTCTTGGTGATTATTGAAGATAACCGCGCTGGCGCCGCTGATCGGCATGCCTGAATCTCGATTGGCGATAAAAAGCAGGATCTGTCCCGGCGCGGTCTTGGACACCAGCGCCAGCTCGGTGATCATCAGCAGCGTGTAGGCCCGAAGCTCGTGATGGGCGACCTCGACGAGGAACAGGCCCTTCTGATGAACATCCACCGGGATTTCCTGGTATTCCGACTCGCGCGTCCTGGGCAAGAGGTCGCGCCAGCCGAGCACCAATTGCTCGCGGTTGAGCAGCGGCACTTGCGCGTAAGCCGTAACGTCCAGCGGAATGCGGGTGCGCTTTCGCTCGCTGACTCGGGTTTCGTGGTACCGCAGGCGTGTTTCATACTTCAATTGCTGCCGGAAGAAATCGCGGATCCTCAGCCGCAAGTCGCGCTTCCACGCGTGGAAGCGTTCCAGCCAGGTTTTCTCACGCGCCAGTTCACTCTTTTCACTGCCGAAGGAGTGCGCGTCGCGCAGTTTTCCAAAGAATCGCAGGGGATCCTTGACGCGGTAGACGCGAAAGTCCAAGTGATCAACCTGCCGGAAGCGGATCCAGACTTTCGGCTGCTGCGACGGAGCGTAAGTTTGCCGGGAGGAGACGGAAAAGAAGGGCTCACTCGACTCGCCTTCCTGACAGTACAGACGCAATGGAGTCGCGAGCAGACACCCGATAAGAAGAATACCCGCAACGGCCCCAGGCCCGATCTTCCGGCTCCCCGGAACAGAAAGACGGCGCGGGAAGAAGCTTGCGATTGGTGATGGCGAATGGCCGCGGTCGTATCTCATCGTGAATCAGCGCAGAATCTCGAACCGGTAGACTCCCAGAAAACGCGGGTTGCCGAGGAACGGCCTCCACCGCGGGTCGGGGTGCCCGAGCAAGGTGCCAGCCTGAAGTTCGCGGAGTTCACCGCGCCGTCCATTCAAGTCCCCGGCGTGATAGACGATCCAGTCGGTCCCCCGGGATTGAAAATGCGATTTCCCCACAAACAGCATGGTGTGGTAGGGCTGGCGCTGCGTAGGCTGATGGAAGAACAGCAAGTCGCCAGGCCGCGCAGCACGCAGGTCCCGGGAAACTCGAAACGTGTTGTACTGAAGGAGCGTGGCAGCGTCAGCAAATTCTGCGAACGCCCCGCGCCCGAGGTCCGCGGGAACAAAGGGCCCCCGGCGCGTGCGAAATAGCGCCCGACCCAAAGGCCAGCCGGGATACGTTAACTCCGTGACGTCGCCGAAGCCGGGGTCGTAGGGAAGGCGCGCCACCCGGTGCCATGCCGCCGAGTGTGTCATGAGCGCGTTGCGATAAGCATAGCGGATCAGCGCGGAACAGTCCTGGATCTCCGCCTGCGCGTGCCGCGAAGGCCCATAATATGCGGTTTCCGCCAGGAACGTGAACCAGCGGATGAAATTCTCCTGGTCCTGCGGGTTCTCCAGCCGCGCCCCGTCCGGAAAGCCATCGGCCAAGCTGTCGCGCCATTTCTCCTCGCCCGGCGACGCATGTTGTCCCCCCGGTATCTGCAGATGCCGCACGGCGTTAAGGTCCCGAGCCTTTTCGGCTCGTACAGGCCCCTTCCTCGGGGTCAAGCCCATCCCGAGCGATAGCAAGACCAGACAAGAAATCAGGCCAAGGATGCGGGCAGCGCGAGATTGGGCTGCGAAGCGCACAGGATGAGTCAACCCTTTCTACGGCCTTTAGCGTGCGCACATTCTAAGGTCCCACCCCGAAGTGTGCAAGGGCTCACCCAACTAGCAGAATTGATTTGAACTCCTAGCGCCGAACCACAATAATGAACAGGAGTCGATAATTGGAAGTTGGATGGAGACGCAATGACAGATCGCAAGCATCTCTGGATAATCCTGATACTTGCAGTTTTTCTGGTGGGTCCGCCTCTCTGGGCAGAATCGATCTCCATTGAGGGCGCTCCCGTCGACACCGGATTCAACGTCGGCTCGATAGCCACGATCCGGGCCACGCTGTGCGGCATTACCGGCGACGCGAGCCGCTACGTCGCCTTCGCCGAAATCCAGTATGTCGGGACCACCTCGGTAAGCAGCCTTCAAATGGACCCGCTGCCAGAGAGCAAGCCCGGTGAACTGGCCTTGGAAATCGGATGGCCTATCCCGGCCAACGCCCCCACCGGGCTTTACAGCGTTGCCGCCCGCATTGAAGATCGGACGACGCGTCAGGTTGTTGCCACAAAGAAACTGCGAAGTTTCGCGGTTTACAAGAAGTCCCTGCGGATCGCCCGCCTGGCCATCGACAAGACCTTCTACAACCCCGGAGAGACGATCCAGTGTGAGATCACATTAGAGAATCTCACCGACCGCGACCTGAATGACCTGCGAGTCGAATTCTCGAACGCGAACTATCCCTGGATTTCGCTTTTCGCAAGCGAGGGCGGTTCGTCCGCGGAGTCAACCGAGAATCCCGAGCTCGCGCTTAAGGTGCTGCGCGAACACCTGAATCTGAACGCCCTCACCCAGGTAACGATCCCCATGATGCCCGCAGGCACGGCGACTTTCTTGCAGGGCAAGCAGGTCGCCGTTCTCGGGGTGGGCGGGCCCGAGCGGCACGAAAAGATCCCCCCGCCGGAGGCCGACCAATACACCGTTGCTGTTTGGAATGCTGACCGCACTGTCCTCTACGATATGCAGTTCTCTACGCCGGCGATTGTGCGCGCGGCGGACCGCGACCTGCCCAAACCCTACGGTCGCAACTTCGCCCATCCTTACAATTCCGACATCGACTTTGTGAAGTACCGCGAGTTCTATGCGCCAGGGCAGGTTTCCCCGGCCATCACCGTGGACCGTGCCCGCACACTCTTCCGGCCCGGGGAGCAACTCGCGGTGAAGGCCACGCTGAAGAATCCCGACGAGGCGGCGTGGAATGGTGTCGAGCTGGGCGCAGAGGTCTTGGACGCGACCGGCAAGGTGCTTCATGCGGCGACGCTGCTTCCGAGATCCGATCTCGCCCCCGGCCAGACGCGCAATGTCGAAGCCGATGCCTGGCAGATTCCGACGTCACTTGCACCCGGCACTTACTCTTTGAGGCTTTCTCTGGCGGAACCCGGCGGCAGGCGCGTGGCCAGGACCGCGACCGAAATCGCGGTGAATCGGTTGCCCGCTTCCGTGCTGATCATTGGGCCCCACGAGGATGACGAGTCCTCATATGCCGGGCTGATCCGCGCCGCCGTGGAAGCCGGTATCCCGGTTCGGGTGGCGATTCTCACCGCGGGCGATGTGGGCGCCTGCGAGCTGTACTACTCGAAGCCTTGCGGGCCGAATGAGGCCCGGGAATTCGGGCTCGTCCGCATGGAGGAGACCGCCGAGGCGCTGGAGCACATCGGTCTGAAGCGCGATAGCCTGATGTTCTTGGGTCTGCCGGACGGCGGCTCAGGAGCTATCTGGTCACCACACATCAAGGCCTCGAATCCCTTCATGTCGATCTACCTGGCCTGCGACCACGCCCCCTATGAGAACGTCGTGAAGCCCAACCTGCCCTTCGCGCGCGAACCCGTCATCGAGGCGCTCAAGCAGATCATCCTGGATTTCCGCCCCGCCCTGATCGCCACCACTCACCCCGATGAGCGGCACGTGGACCACCGGGTCACGAACTGGTTGGTCGTCAAGGCATGTCAGGAGCTTTTGCGCGAGAAGCAGATCGACCCGCAAACGGTCCTCCTTGCTAACGACGCTTACGGCGCGGGCGGTTTCAAGCCAGCCCCGTACCGCTACATACAAGCGCCGGTGTTCTTGAGCGGCGAGGCGGCGACGCTCCTGCAAGAGATGAGGTGGATCTACCAGTCCCAGGGCGGGAATATGAGCGAGGGCATGCGGAAAACCTTCGCGGAACTGCCCCGCCAGGAGGTCCATTTCCGCGTTGTGGATTGGCAAGAGCATGCGGGGTGGAATGAATGACCCGCCCGGACAAGGAAAAGCGTCGCTTTCTTCAGTATGACATCTCACTGCTCAAACCTGTCCACTAGTGCTTGGTTGGAAGAGTGCGCGTAATCATGTGTGAGCCGGAAGGGCGGGCTTTTGAGCCCGCCGCAGCTTCGCCGCCCTCTTCTCCCCCTTGTCGAGGAAAGGGTGGCAGAAAGCCGGGTGCGGGGGCCGTTCCGGCGGGGCTCAAGCCCCAGCCTCCCGACCGCCCATAGTTACGCGGTGTTACGCTGCCAAGCACTAGTTAGGTTACAGGTTTCTTGACGCTTTTGTGTGGTGCCAATATGATGAGGCTGCGACGCAAGTTGGGAGATCCACACGTGCGCATAGCTCGATTCTCCTGGAGGAGAAGCTAAGATGAAGGAGTTGGCCGAACTAGCGAAGCCGCCTATAGTCCCTCCACTTCACAGGCGGTTTTCTCCGGCAGCGCTGGCCAATCGTGCCTTCCTCACCCTGGTGCGGAAATCCGGCCAAGGAGTGCCACTCGCCATTGCGGTGGAGCGTGGCGACCGATCCGTCTCTGTCTTCACGACACATTGTTTCGATGAACGCGCGACCAATGCCTCACTGAACCTGCCCTACGCTGAGAGGCTGGTGAAAATGCTTCTCTGGCAGCGGGGTGGTTGGAGAGTTGTGGTCGGGGGGCCGAAAAGCGTCGGCGAACACATCCGGCGGGTCTATTCTCCGGCCGGCGCGCGGGCGTTCGACTTCGAATTCATGGCCGGCGTGTACGAAAAGCCATTCAGCGTGGAAATCACCGATCCCGAGAAGATCCCCCAGCCCTCGGAGGGAACCGTAGCTCTCGGGAGGCATCTGGACGGGTGCCGAATAGGATTCGATTTAGGCGCCAGCGACAGAAAAGTGGCTGCGGTTATCGACGGCGAGCCGATTTACACCGAAGAGGTCGTGTGGGATCCAAGACACGCCGCCGATCCAAACTACCATTTCCAGGAGATCATGACCGCGCTGAAGTCTGCCGCGAAGCATTTGCCTCGTGTGGACGCGATTGGCGGCAGCTCCGCCGGCGTTTACATCAACAACCGGCCCCGGGTTGCCTCTTTATTCAGGGCCGTGCCCAAAGGACTTTTCGAGACCAAGATTGCGAATCTCTTTCTTGATCTGAAGCACGCCTGGGGCGGAATCCCGTTCGTGGTCGTCAACGACGGTGAGGTCACAGCCCTCGCCGGTTCTATGTCGTTACAAGATAATGCCGTACTTGGTATTGCCTTGGGCTCGAGTCAAGCAGGGGGATACGTCACCGAAACCGGAGAGATCACCACGTGGCTCAACGAGCTAGCCTTCTGCCCCGTTGACTACGACCCCGAGGCCCCCGTAGACGAATGGTCGGGTGACCGCGGCTGCGGCGTGCAGTATTTTTCGCAGCAGGCTGTTTTCCGTCTTGCTCCCGAAGCGGGGATCCAACTTCCCGAGCCTCTAGGACCCACCGAGAAGCTCAAGCACGTGCAGGATCTGCTGCATGCGGGGGATGCGCGGGCGAAAGTCATCTTCGAGACCATCGGCTGCTACGTGGGCTACGGCATCGCACACTATGCGGATTTTTATAAGCTGCGCCACGTCTTGATTCTCGGCCGCGTCACCTCAGGAGAGGGTGGAAACATCATACTGAGCCGAGCCCAGGAGGTGCTGCACAAGGAGTTCCCAGAGCTCGCCGCGAAGATACAACTGCGCCTGCCCGACGAATCTACCCGGCGAGTTGGTCAGGCAGTGGCCGCGGCGAGCTTGCCAGCCCTAAAGTGAAAAACCCGGAGGAACAAAATGGAATTGCACAACCCTGCCTCGGAAATCTATGTACCCGACGAATCACCCGTCGATGTTGCTCTATCTCGAACCACGCACATGGGGGTTTCCGCCCACCAGGACGATATCGAGATCATGGCCTATCACGGCATCCTGGAGTGTTTTGGCAGGCCGGATAAGCACTTTACGGGGGTCACGCTGACGAACGGCAGCGGAAGCCCCAGGGCCGGCCTTTACGCCCGCTACACGGACGAGGAAATGCAGAAAGTAAGACGGCGGGAACAGAAGAAGGCGGCGTTCGTCGGGGAATACTCCGCCCACGTCTTTCTGGATTACTCGAGCGGCGCCATCAAAGATGGCACCAACATCCACGTCGTCGAAGACCTCAAAAAAGTCATCGCTGCCACAAGGCCGCGGGTTATTTACACACATAACCTCGCCGACAAGCACGATACGCACGTCGCCACGACGCTGAGAATTATTCGGGCACTCCGGGAGTCACCTAAAGAGGCGAGACCCCAGCGTCTTTACGGCTGCGAAGTCTGGAGAAATCTCGACTGGCTGAATGACGACGATAAGATCGTCTTCAACGTGGAGGCACATGAAAACCTTGCCACGTCGCTGGTGAGCCTGTTCGATTCCCAGGTCGCCGGGGGGAAACGGTACGACCTGGCCGCCATGGGCCGCCGGCGCGCCAACGCCAGCTTCTTTGCCTCGCACGGAGTGGACGAATCCACGTCGCTGATCTTCGGCATCGACCTGACCCCCCTGATTGAAAACGAGAAGTTGGATATCAACGAGTACATCGGCACCTTTCTTAAACGCTTTGCCCAGGAAGTCTCCACCCGGATCGCCAAGCTGAGCTGAACCGGGCCGGTGGCGGTTGGTCCCCGCTGCCGACTTCTGCGCACGCCGGGGCTTGCAGCTTGATGCTTGATTTGCTGCGGGCCAAAGCCTACAATCCTGTCACTCGCTCGGGAGACCATTCCAGGCGCCCCGCAGGATATCAGCACGTGATCGGTAAGACCGTTTCCCACTACCGCATCCTCGAAAAGCTGGGCAGCGGCGGCATGGGTGTGGTCTATAAGGCCGAGGACACCAAGCTCGGCCGCACCGTGGCGCTCAAAGTCCTGCCGCCGGAACGAGTTGCTGATCCCAATCGCAAGCGGCGCTTCGTCCAAGAAGCCCGGGCGGCTTCGGCGCTGAATCATCCCAACATCATCACCATCTACGACATCGATGAGGCGGAGGGCGTCCACTACATTGCCATGGAGCACGTCGAGGGC
>Ga0315280_10001447_pt1 | contig 40816 bp, 37 predicted proteins | sample YL17G06_40_MG_FD_203697 | JGI IMG/M metagenome (GOLD analysis project Ga0315280, IMG submission 203697) | Sediment microbial communities from Yellowstone Lake, YNP, Wyoming, USA - YL17G06_40 | ecosystem: Environmental > Aquatic > Freshwater > Lake > Sediment | place: USA: Wyoming | collected...
CTGTGAGAAGAGGGCCATAAACCCCGACAACATCGAGGAACTCAGCCAGCAATACGTGGCGCGTATTCCCTACAAGTCCACTGGCTGCCGCTTCCACTCCTTTGTGGTCTACTTCTCCAACCTCCAGCGGTTGGGCTGGGTAGAGTTCAGCGGCAAGGAAGAACCCTCTGAGTTCCAGCAGAACTACCCGCCAGGGCCAGCCAGAAGGTATTTCCGCCTCACCGATGCAGGCAGAGCCGCCTCTGACAAGGCGTGGGCTAACCCCTTCCAGGCTCTCTACGGCACGGGATGAGCGAAACGCTCAATTACTGGTAAGACTCCTCTATTTGCCTCTGGGGAATAGCGCCGTCCAGTTTCCCGATGAAAATGAAGGTTCATTCTGTTAATGAACTTAAAGGCATATTGTGCAACCATTGAACCAAACGAGCGCACATTGACAATTGAATACCGAATCACGAAGCCGCCGCCTGAACGCTTGCCCGAAGGAAAGGGGGAAGCGTGGAAGGTTCATGCAGCCTGTGCCACAGGATTTGGAAGCTGGAAGCAAAGCAAGGCTTATGCCAGTGGTGCGGTAAGTTGGCCACCTGCCAGACCACACGGACAAAAGCCTTGCGCAGCCTCAAGTCTAGCCGAAGACGGGATATCAGACAACCCCAAGCCGTAGGCAACGGCTACGACCAGCTAGAGGGCCAGTGGCTCACCTACTACATGGTAGCCTCACGGTTCGCTCATAAGGCACAGACCCAGGACAGAGAGGACTTGCTCCACGATATCATGCTCACTCTGGTTCAAGTGGAACGGAACAACGGCCATAGGCCCTTCACCGAGCTAACCATGTACCGCATCGCCAGCCGCAAGGTAGCCGACTACTGGAGAGAGCACTACCGGCTCACCAACGGCTGTGACTGCGGACACTGTAGCCAGAAGCAAAGGGCAACGTGCCTGAAGGACTGGCTAGGCAGGGACTATGGGAGCCTGAAATGTCCCAAGGCCATGAGGGTTGACCTGTTGTCCAAGCCTATCGTGGACACCGAGGGCAACACCACCGAACTGGGAGAGCTGATAGCCGATGACAAGGCGATAGACATAGACGCTTGGCTAGATGCCAGGGCTTTCCTCTCAGGCTATCCGCGAAGGCTGGTAGAAGTAGCCTCCAAGGTGAAAGACGGTCAAACCCTGAGCAACAGAGAGCATCAATACTTGTGGTACTGGCGCAAACGTGAACAAAAGTCTTTGGCTCTATCCTAAGATTCTGACCTCAAAACCCGATATATGTAGTGGAAGCACTGTCTAGGCTAGCGCATGGCAGCTAGGCAGCGTCTTACTACTAGCCGAAGGTTGAAGCCTTGCCCGATTCAATCAGAGGCAGAAAGGGGAAAGGGCAATAGAACAACTGAATATAGAGGGCAAGCGTTCAGGCGATGGTTTCGTAGCTCACAAGGCTGTGCTGGTCAGCGCCCTTTCAAGAGCACTATCCGCAAGGGTGGTGCTTCTTGATTTCACGGTAGGGCGCAAAGGCTTGCTGAACTACCTCAAAGCCCTAGGGGGAAGCAACATCGTGAAGATGGTTCCCTCAAACGGTAGTGCTAGCGAATCGCAGGCTACTGCTAAGAGGCTCAAGGTGGTGTGTGGAGCCAATACCAGCCACATCGGTGACAATGCCTGGATCAGAGAGGGGAAAGCTGGCAAGGCTACAGGGAAGAGCGGAACACCTTACACCTTCTGTGAGGTCAAGGTATCACCGTCTAACACCGTTATCCCGAATGTAGGGACTACTGAGCTAGCCGAGGCGCTCAACAAGGTGTTGCCTTTCACGGCCAGAGACAGTGGCAGACCCGTTCTACACTGTGTCAACTTCGCAGCCAAAGAGGGCAAGCTCACCCTTGTCAGTGCCGATGGTTTCAGGCTAGCCGTGGTCGCTCTCCAATATGAGGGCGATGGGCAAGCCCTGATTGACTCCAGCGACCTAAAGGGAATTGCCAATGCACTGAGACGAGCCAAGAGAGCCAGAATCAGCTTTGAGCCTAAGCCCAATGCTGAGGTTCAGGACTTGGTTCTAGACACGGACTTGATCCGCTACAAGCTGTCCAGCGTCAATGGCAGTTTCCCCGACTGGGAAGCACTCCTGCCGACCGAGGCCAAGACCACCTGCCACTTTGACACCATCGAGGCGGTCAAGGCCATAGGTGGACTCAAGGCACTGGCCGATGACAAGGCATACGCCATCGACATGGCGATAGACGGCAGCAAGGTGGTGATGAGCGACCCTGACAACAGAGGCCAGTCTGAGGTCAGCGCCGATGTTGACGGAGAGTCGGTCACCGTCAGGCTCAATGGTGGTTACCTTGTCCAAGCCCTGAAAGCCTGTGGTGGCATGGTGGACATGAAGCTGACCGCTCCCAGTTCACCAGTGCTATTCAACACCAATGGCTACAGGTTGCTGACCATGCCGATGGCCAGAGGGGAAGCTCCCAAGGCTCCAGAGCCTAAGCCCGATGTGGTAGCGCAAGCGGAAGCGGTAGCTGAGGCGGTAGAGCCGCCAGAGCCAGTGGAAGCCGTATCACAGCAGCCAGCAGCCAGAAGGCCGAAGCGGAAGCGGAAGGCCAAAGAAGCCGTAGCCGTAGCTTAGAACGCTTGAACTCACTAAACAGCCACGCGGAAAGGCGGGGGTGACCCCGCTTTTTTGCGTTTTTCAGGGGTATTCGTCCCCAAAGCGCGGGACGAGTACCCCTTTTTCGTGGCCAGAAAGAGGTAACGATGAAGTGCCAACTTTGCCACCAGGACACTACAGGCTTGATAGTCCTGCGGTTCTACACACGTGAGGGTGTTCGCGTGTGTGAGAAGTGCTACCAGGCGATAGATAGCCACCGCCACCAGCCATACTCACAGGTGATGGAGAGGCTGGCTATAGCCGAAGCCGGCTATCGAGCCAACCGGAAGCAGGCCAGACACATGAGGCCGTAGAGATAAGGTTCGTCCTTGTTGAGATTGAAGAATGAGAGGAGGTGAAACCATGCCCATTAGGTGGAGCGCTGTCAAGGTGAATCAGGCCATGAACGAGGTCGAGGCCAGGATGGACGAGGCCCAAATCTTCCTGGAACAGGCGGCGGTTGCCGTCCAGGGAGCCAGGCGTATTCCTGCCCTTCCCTCATACATAGACCATCGCTTGGCCAGGTTGGAACTGGAGATCAGAGAACGCTATAGCCGTCTCAAGGCGGGTGTGCAATCCATCCGAGGCACCATTCCCGATGGGGCGGTAGAGGCAGAGTTGCAGCAGTCCAGACACGGCCAGCAGGAATCACTGATCTAGAGTCACTGACTCTGAAGGGGCAACTGCGCCCTAGACATGAAGAAAGGAGGCACCACAACTGAATACGTCCACTGACAGAGCAATATCAGACATGGTGGGTGCTCTAACTGACCCCATCATTGTGTATCCTGGTGGGTGGGGAGATACCCTCCCCGATTGGCTGAAGAGCGCCATCACGCTGGAGAGGCTGACGGCGAACATGAAGGAGATCCGAGGAGAGCAGCCAACAGGGACGGATGCGGAGGCTTGCGCCTACCTCTACACCGCTTCCTTCGCCGCACCCCTGGACAGCGATTGGGTCCAAATCTACCTCTACGTCTCCGGCAAGACCTGCTCCCACTGGGGTGGTCGAGAGATACCGTCGGACATCGCCGTGGACTCATTGAACGACTGGCAGAAGAGACAGCTCGAACACCTCAAGGCGTGGCTGTACCAGAGAAGAATACAGGAGAGGGTAAGAAGGGATCGGGCAGACAGACGCCAGCAGAAAGAGGCGGAAGCAGGCGGGAGAGAGGCAGAGCAGCCGGTGTTGTTCGAGTTCTAGGCTTGCCTGCTAAGAGAAGAGGGCTGGGGAATGTTCCCCAGCCCTCTCTTTTTGCCCTTAAGTAACAAGTCAGGCTTCTGTTGAGTGCCGAGGGCTAAGAATAGCGTGCGGGAGACTCCCCTTGGCTGCTCAGCCTAGCGGGTAGAGTAGGTACTTGCCCCAAGGCGACAACCATTTCACCTTTGATTCTCGAAGCCGTTGGAAGGAGAGCGGAGGTGAGACCCTAGCTTCTGATCACAGGTTCATCTCTATTTGAGCATTGGTTTTCGAAACCTTGTCCAAGCCGTGAAATACCTTCTGCAGACAACATGCCTGCCATCAATCATTTTGATGGGCAGGCTGAAGGGTATGTGCCTCGCCCACGATTTGTTGACACACCTGTAACTTCCTTGAAATCTGTTCGTAACATACCAACAGTATCCTTCAGGTAGAAGCAGAGAACAACCGGGGCTTGAGGAGCACCAGGACATTGAATGCGAACAGCAAATGTGGGGTTGAAGTGGCGCCTGTCATGTTCAAGATATTCATAATAGCCGATAAGAAGGAGCCAGTGAGAGGACTCAGTGCCGAACTTATCGAGAACGGGTTCTTCTGCTCAATTGGCTCTGGCGATAACGAATCTACAGAGAACATCACTAGTCAACCCCCTGACCTGGTGCTAGTGGCTGTGGGCGACGCGCCGCCTGATTCTGAGAAGAGGCTGCTGCCTCAGCGAATCAGGGAGGAAACGGGTTTGCCTGTTATTGCCCTCGTATCTATCAACAGCCTTGAACTTGTCGCTGATCCTTCTGTGGATGACTTCGTGGTCGAACCTTGGCAAGCAAACGAGGTGATAGCCAGAGCGAAGCGGATCCTGCAACGAACATGCAGCCCAGCTAGCAAGGAGCCAATCACTTCTGGTGACCTGACGATAGACCCGGTAAGGCACGAGGTGACCTCTGGAGGCAGGTTGGTAGAATTGACGTTCAGGGAATATGAGCTGCTCGCTTTTCTGGCCAGTAATAGGGGCAAGGTCTTCAGTCGAGAGGCGCTGTTACATACGGTCTGGGACGTCGACTACTATGGCGGTGGCAGGACAGTCGATGTACATGTCAGGAGACTCAGGAGTAAGTGTGGAGACTCCTGCGTCGAAACGGTAAGAAATGTAGGCTACAGGTTCAGAGACGACTAGCATTGTTGTGAACTCCCTGCGCAGCGCCCCACAGGACCATCTGTTAACGTAAACGTAAACTCCCCGAAACCCGTTGGAAATACACAGATGGTACGCTCTTATCAAGGGTTGAATGAAACGAGGATTTGGCAGGCAACCTGGACCAGGTGAAAGGAGAAAGACAATGGCAGAAGCGATTCTAGGTGGGGCAGCATTCGTGGGGCTATTCACTGCATGGGTGGTCATTCCGAGCTATGTCAAAAAGAGACACGAGCGCAAAGCGCAGAATGAAGAATCCGATTGACTGTCTTCGTTGGCTAGTCTCCCAGACCAGACAATCCTAGTGGCCATCTGGGTTTTATCAAAGGAAGGAAGATAGTGAATCAGGCCAACCCCGTGAGGGGTTGGCTGCATTTAGGAAGGAGTTTTGATACTGATGGAACGGTGTTTGCCTTTTCTGCAAAGCATGGTTGGATTGGGTGAGGGGAGCCCCTTACGAGCTGTATTGACGAAGCATCGAGTTATTGCCATCTTGATTATGCTGGCTCTTTTGGTAATAAGCTTCCTGGTCGTTCCGGCGATAGTGCTGGCGGCTGACCCTACTGGTACTGATACCCAGCTGGCCAATCCTAATATGGCCGTCAACATGGCATGGACTCTGATCACTGGGTTCTTGGTCTGGTTCATGCAACTGGGATTTGCCTTTCTGGGCGGGGGATTGATCCGCTCCAAGAACCAGACCAACTACTGGACCAAGAGCTTCATGGACTTCTGTATTTCCTCCATTGGCTTCTGGGCCTTTGGATTTGCCCTGATGTATGGGGGGTCTAAATTCTTCCCTGGTCTGGATCATGGCAACAGCTTCATAGGCTACTCTGGCTTCTTTCTTAGTGGGGAAAGCTATGATGTCTCCACCATGATGATGTGGTTCTTCCAGATGTGCTTCATGGCGACCGCCTGCACCATCGTTGCTGGTGCTGTGGCGGAGAGAATGAAGATCACGGCCTACCTCGCCTACGCCTTTGTCATAGGTGCCGTCGTCTATCCTATCTATGGTAAGTGGATATGGGGTGGGGGATGGTTAAGCACTCTGCACCTTTTCGGCACCACAGGCGCAAAGGACTTCGCCGGGTCCGGTGTGGTACACATGGTCGGCGGTCTGGCGGCCCTTATAGGTGCAGCGATGGTCGGCCCCAGAATAGGAAAGTTCAACAAGGATGGCACTCCAAACTCTATTCGTGGGCACAACCTGCCGTTTGTAGTTATCGGGACTTTCATTCTGTTCTTCGGGTGGTTCGGGTTTAACCCCGGGAGCACCCTGGCAGCCACAGACCTGCGCATCTCCGCTATTGCGGTCAATACCTTCCTGGCAGGGGTCACCGGCGCTGTGGTATGCCTATACTGGACGTTCCTCAAGACAGGGAAGATGGACATCATCATGGGGTGCAACGGGTGCTTGGTGGGGCTGGTGGCGGTTACTGCCCCGTGTGCATACATAGCGCCCTGGGCGGCGGTGGTTATTGGCGCCACAGCCGTTCCGGTAATGATGACCGTGAGCTATATTGTTGAGCGCGTACTTAAAGTGGACGATGCGGTAGGAGCTGTTCCGGTTCACCTTGGTGGTGGCTGCTATGGACTGCTGTGTGTGGGTATCTTCGCTGATGGTACCTATCACGGCGTGAAAGGACTAATAGAGGGCTCTGGTGCCCAACTGGTGCTTCAGCTTGTCGATATTGCCGCACTGGTTGCCTGGGTGGGAGTCACTATGTCCCTCACCTTCTTCATAATCAAGAAGACCATCGGGCTTCGCGCCAGCCGGGAAGAAGAGTTGCAGGGCCTGGATGTACCCGAGCATGGCATCGAGGCCTACCCACCGGATGCTGTGACAGAACCAGCAGTGTAATAGTAAGGCAAGATAGCGTTGAATAAGGAGAAAAGAATATATATGGCTAACTGTATTGGATGAGGATCTGGGCAGAACGTTGAACACCATTGTGACCAAAGCCCGGACCGGGGAGATGGGAAGATATTCGTACTGCCGATCGATAATGCCATACGTGTCAGGACAGGCGATCATGGGCGACAACGCCATCTAGCAATGGGTAGATTCCGTGAGGCGGATTTGTGCTGAGAATCATGCTAAATGCCGTATAATCTGTGGTTACAGACGATGTACTGGCAGAACTGCGGCGAGCTTCCGGGACAGGCATGAAGCACTTGGGACATCTTCGTAGCGCTTTCGCTCCTGATTCAGTCGCGGTAGTAGGCGTCGGCCCCATTACCGCGGGCAGGTTCTATGTAGAGAGCCTAATCGCCGCTGGTTTTAAGGGCACCATCTATCCGATTCACCCAAACGGCGGTTCTGTGTCTGGGCTCCGCATATACCGCAACCTGAGAGACGTGGTCGGACCAGTGGACCTTGTAATAAGCTGCATTCCGGCCCGCTCTGTGCCGGGGTTGATCAGAGAGTGTGCCGCGAAGCATGTCAAGGCGGTGTCCATGTTTACCTCCGGCTTCTCGGAGACTGGCAGCCAGGTGGGACGAGAACTGGAGGAGGAGATCGTTCGCATTGCTCAAGGTGCCGGCGTCAGGCTGATCGGGCCGAACTGCATGGGCATTTACTGCCCTACGAACGGCGTCTCCTTCGTAAGTGATTTTCCGCGTGAAAGTGGAGGTGTGGGACTCGTCTGCCAGAGCGGTGGCAATACGATCTATCTCGTACGGCTCGGTGCCGAAAGGGGAATTCGTTTCAGCAAAGTCATCTCCTATGGCAATGCTTGCGACGTTGATGAAAGCGACATGTTCGAATACCTAACGGAAGACAGTGAGACCGAGGTGGTGGCGGCCTACATCGAGGGGGTGAAGGACGGTGAGCATTTCCAGCAGGCTCTCAGCAGGCTGGCGGCTAGGAAACCGGTGATCGTTCTGAAAGGCGGGGTCACGCGAGAAGGAGCGCGGACGGCCGCCTCGCATACCAGTTCACTGGCGGGCTCTGAGCAAGTCTGGGGCGCTCTTCTGGACCAGGCTGGAGCCATTAGGGTGAACACACTGTGTGAACTGGTCGATATGATGGTGACTTTCCAGTTCTTGCGCTGGCCGAGGGGGAGGAGAGTAGCGATGGTGGGTGGAGGTGGTGGAGCCAGCGTTGTGGCCACCGATGCCTGCGCTTTAGGGGGTTTCAGTCTCCCCGCGATCCCAGGCCATGTGTCCAAGGAAATGAGGTCGGTGCTCGACAGTGACACGGGACTCATCTTAACTAACCCGATCGAGCTCAATATGTCGCCGGAAGTCAGCTACAAGATGGCCAAGACCATGCTGGAGTATGAAGGGTTCGATTTGATGCTGGCCAACTGCGTCTTTGGGCAGGCCCCCTGGCCTTACTATGACACGTGGGTTGACATGTTCTGCGACACCGTGCTGAAAATCTATGCTGAGGTGAGCAAGCCGGTGGCGGTGGTTACTGTGTCCGATCTGATAGACCAGGAGCGGCACTTCGCGGCTTTAAGGCGTAGGTACGTCGAAGCCGGATTGCCTGTTTATGATTCCATGTCCGACGCCTGCCTGGCAATCGATAGGCGCATGCGCTACGGCGAACCGAGATCTGGTTCTAAGGTTCTAAACAAGTAGGCTTGAGCCAGAGGTGCCTTTCTGCCTGTGCACCACCGGGCGATGCTCTCAAGGCTTACCCTATCAGCGCCGTGACGCAAGAACTGGAAACACTCAGCGGATACGAGCTAAGCTCGTGGCAAGGCTGTGACTCTGTTGCAGAGTTGAAGCGGCGTCATTCAATCTGCATCCCCTCGCTCAGAGAAGGCCGGGAACATTCGGGACGCTGCCGGCCACTGGAGACCTAAAGCGAGCGTACGTGCTAGACACGACCTTATTCGGTGCCTCACCCTTGCCAACAGTTGTCATGAGTCAATTGGACGTATTGACAAGGAGCACAAGGCTGGCTATGTTTAGTCAGGCCGCTGCTCAGGCGACTTGGCTAGCGTCGCATATTGTGGGGCAGGTCTGGCATCCAAAGAGATGAGCACAAGCGGATCCGCACCGACTCGACGCCACAGGAGACCGACGAAGGCGTATTTGTCCCCTGCCGCCAAAGTGCATCCGTGTGGCAAAGTTGGCTCTCCATGGTGGAAGCTCACCCAGCAGAAGTACTCAATCATGAAGCTGCTGGACGGTATGCCAGACCCAGTGATCCTGATCGATCCAGACAGCAGCGTAAGGTACGTGAACCCAGCTCTGGAGAAAATGACCGGATACAGCGCTTCAGAGCTCATTGGCACTAAGGCGCCATATCCTTGGTGGCCAAAGGACAGGGTAGAAGAGATCACCAAGACCATGACGATGGCTTTGGAGGTTGGTGCGGATAGACTCGAGCAGAGGTTTGTTGCCAAGGAGGGGCGTGAGTTCTGGGTATATGTATCCTCTATACCGATCCATATAGGTGGCAGTGCCAGCTACTGCCTGGGAAGATGGATTGAGATAACGGAACGGAAGCGGGCTGAAGAGCATCTGCAGGAGAGCGACAAACGTTACCGTCTACTCGCGCAGAATGTGAGTGATGTCATATGGGTCACAGACCTGCACCTGAACTTGACCTACGTCAGCCCTTCGGTTGCTCAGGTGCGAGGCTACACTGCGGAGGAGACCTTGGAACAGAAGGTAGAGGACATCTTGATGCCCGCTTCTCTGAAGGCTGCACGTCAAGCCCTTGCCAGAGACTTCATGCAGAGAATGGGAGATACGAAGGCTGCGTCAGGAACGACGACTCTAGAACTGGAGCTCACTTGCCGGGGCGGTTCTACCGCGTGGACTGAGTTCAAGATGGCTCTCTTGCTGGATACAGATGGGCGGCCAGCCGGCACCATTGGTGTCAGCCGGGATATTACAGAACGGAAGCGCGCGCAGGAGGAGACTGCCCAACATAGCCGTGAGTTGGCGGCGCTGCACAGCGTGTTGATGTCAACAACCCAGACCCTCAATCTAAAGAAGGTGCTGAGAGAGATCGTATCTCAAGTCGGTCATGCCGTGGGCTCAGCGTACACGAGGATAGTCTTGACAGATGCTGATGGGCATCTCTTGGCAAGTGGAGAGCACGCTGGCGAAGCATTGCGCCTTCCATTCGGTTCACAGCAACGCAAGGTTGCACGAAGGGTTATGGCGACTGGCGAGACGCTGGTTCAGACAGCAATTAGCCCAGACCAAGTGACCAATCCTGTCTTGGCCTCGGGAATCCAGTCCTATGCTTGCACGCCCATAAGAAGCAAGAATGCAACCATCGGTGTCATGTTCGTGCACAGCAGTCAAAACGATGCCTTCTCGGACAAGACGGAGCTTCTTGCGGCATTTGCCGATCAAGCTGCCATCGCGATTGAGAATGCCAGGCTGTATGATACTGTGAGGGCGGAGCGCTCTCGTGTGGAACAATTACTGGGACAAGTTTTCACCGCACAGGAGAGTGAGAGGAGGAGGCTTTCTCTCGAACTTCATGATACTATCGCCCAGTCCCTGTATGGGGCGCTCGCTCATATCTCCGCCGCAGACGAGCTGCTCCGTAGGTCTAAGCTTGGTCAATCGAGGAAGGAACTGAGTAGAGGCAAGAAGGCGCTTGATCAGACGCTATCGGACTTGCGCGGCGTGGCAGCAGGTCTGCACCCACCTGCTTTGGAAGCCCTGGGTCTGGTGAAAGCCCTTGCCCAGTATATTGACAGACTGAATCTGGGAAACCAGGGGATGAAGCGATCGTTCGATGTGCAGGGTGAGGTACGGAAGCTGTCCCCCAGCCAGGAAATCGGCATATATAGAATCGTTCAGGAAGCGATCAATAACACGATCAAACATGCGGCTGCTGATGAGGTGCAGGTCAGGCTTCGGTTTCTTCAAGACATGGCTGTCGTTGAAGTGAGAGACAATGGCAAAGGGTTCACGTTCACTGGGGACATAACGAGTGAGGCCGCGGAAGGTCATATGGGGTTGGCTGGAATCATAGAGAGGTCAGAGTTGCTGGGCGGCAAGATCGAAATAATGACACATCCCGGAGCCGGGACCTCCATAGTAGTGTCAGTGCCGTGCTAGCTACTTCTTGGTGGTTGGAGGCAAGACCAGGGCAACCATGCGAAAAGGAGACCCACTCTTGAAGAGAATCCGTGTGCTGCTGGTTGATGACCACAAGATTGTTCGTCAAGGAATGCGGCATCTACTTGAACTTGACGAAGGTATCAAAGTGGTCGGCGAGGCCGAGAATGGCGAGGAAGCCCTTGCAAGTGCCACTGCCACGAAGCCTGATGTCGTTCTGATGGATGTTCGAATCCCTGGGGAGAGCGGCATTGAGGTAACTCGGCACCTCAAGAGTCTAGACCCTACCATCGAAGTAATAATTCTCACATCATATGCTGAGGAGTACGTCTCGCAGGCAATTGAAGCGGGGGCATCGGGCTACCTTCTGAAGAGCGTTGACTACAAGGAGTTGTGCAGCGCGATCAGAGCAGTATGCCGCGGAGAGGTAGTGATTGACCGAACGCTGGGTCGAGACCTATTCCACCGCTTCGCTAGCCTTTCTCGCGAAAGCAAGCGTGCACATCTGTCTGATAGACAGTTGGAGGTACTGCAGTTGCTGGCAGCTGGACTAAGCAGGAGAGAAATCTCCGAACGGCTCTTTCTGAGTGAGACCACGGTCAAACGAGAGTTTTCGCAACTCTTCGATAAACTGGGCGTGAGCAGCGGAGCCCATGCGGTATCCGAAGCCCACCGAAGAGGGCTGATCCGACTCCCCAATGATCGGTAACCCGGTGCCATCAGGGCACTCTGCCGACAAGAGCGGGCGACCCAATTGGGCCACCCTCGGACGATACTGCGATGGCAGTCGGTGCGCCCAATCCTCCTAGTTAGAGAACCCCTCCCTCCCAGTCAGTGGACCCTCCGGTACTTGTCTCTCCGCAACACTTTCGATAATCTCCGCTCAGACCGAGGCAGTTCGGGCGGATGAATAACCGCATGTGGAGGGTCCTATGGATACGTCATTCTACAGCGACGAAGAGGGAATGCCGGGAGAGCAGAGGCAGAAATACTATAACGAGAAGATTCGCTGGATTGTCGAACATGCCTATCGGAACTCGCCCGCGATGAAGCGGAAACTTGACCAAGCCGACATCAAGCCTTCGACAATTCGCAACGAGCGGGACATGCAACAGATTCCTGTCACAACCCTTGAAGAGATAATCGAGCTGCAGAAAGCAAATCCTCCATTTGGAGGGCTGATGACCGTGCCGCCCAATAGCTTCACCAGGCTGTGCATGGGTATGGGAACGGAGATTTGGCCTATGTCTAGTTCGGGGATAATGCACGAGATGGTGGCAAAGACCTATTACGCAGCTGGTGTTAGAAAAGGAGATATCATGCTCAGCACCATACCCTTCCATCCGATCTACAGCGGGTGGGTCGTGGATGCTGGATGCCAGCGCCTGGGAGTCACGCTCATTCCAGCCGGTTGGGGGAATACCGAGCGCACAGTGGAAATGATGAGGCGCCTCAAGCCGACGGTGTATCAGGGTATCGGCAATTCGCTGATAGAGATCATCAGGAAATCCGAGGAACTCGGATACAACCTGCGCAGGGATTTTCCACTCCGCCTCGCAATCGTAGGGGGTGAGAAGCTCTCGACCTCTCTGCGAAGCAGTCTGGAGAATGACTATGGGATCACTATTAGAGACTCCTACGCGGTGGGAAGAGGAGCGATGGCTTATGAGTGTGGGCATGGGACGTGGAAGCACGTTCCAGAGCAGATACTCATCGAGGTGGTGGATCCGGTCGCGAAAAGACAGCTTGGACCTATGGAACCTGGGGAACCGGTGGTCACGTATTTTGATGACAGATACCCATTGCTGCGCTTCGCCACTGGCGACATAACCTACTACACGGACGAGCCTTGCGCGTGTGGAAGAACGTCACGCAGACTCGCCGGATGGCTGGGTAGGATAGGGGAGGCAATCAAGGTCAAAGAGAGATTCATGCATCCGAAGGAGATCGAGGGTGCTGTTAGAGACATCCCGGAGATCTTGGACTTCCAGGTTGTAGTAACACAACATGAGCACAGAGATGTACTCACCTTCAATGTGGAACTAGCCAGGCAGGCTGACAGGGCAAAGGTAGGTGAGTCGCTTAGAGAGCGAATCAGGACTGTCTCCACGCTTGAGATTGACAACGTCAATGTCATTGAGCACGGTGCGCTGCCTCACGATCACAAGAGAATCCTGGATACACGGGTCTGGGACTAGCCGATAAACGGGGTGTGAATAGCCGTGGTGATTGTCTTTTTGGAGGAGCGGCTGAGAACATGCTGAAACAACTCAACTCCAAGAGTCTGGCATCACTCTACGATGAATCCAGAGAGAGGATGCCGCCTGATGAGAGGGAAAGATGGTTGAACCATCGGTTGGCACAACAAGTGCGGTATGCCTATCGTTTTGCGCCTGCCGTGCGGGAGATGCTGGATAGGGCGCGAGTCAGCCCTTCTGACATCCGGAGCTTGGCAGATCTGCAAAAGCTTCCAGTCACGTCCAAGGATGCCTTGGTGAAGCTTCAGCATGACCGGCCTCCATTTGGGGGTTTCCTGTCTACACCTGCCAGTCATCTGAGAAGGACCTACGTCTCTCCCGGCCCCATATACGATGCGTACGGTCTTGAACAGGTGAGAGCTTTGGCAAGGAATTTCGTTAGAGCTGGATATCCCAAGCCGGGCGACACGGTACTAGTGTCCACTGGATTTCACATGGTGCCGGCAGGACTCCTGCTCACTGACGCGCTGGATCTCTTGGGATGCAACGTTGTACCAGCAGGCACCGGACAGACCGAGGTTCAGATCAAGATTCTGCATGACCTGCGCGCTACGACTGTGGTGGCTTTTCCGAGCTATTTCATGACCATGGTGGAGAGTGCTGAGCAGATGGGTTTCGACTTCAGGCGTGACTTCAATGTGAAGTGTCTGATGTGCGGAGGTGAGAGGCACATAGACAAGCTGCGGAAGAAGTTTGAGGAAGACTACGGCCTCCTGGTGGTGCCGAGCTACTCGACTGCTGAACTCGGTCCTGTTGCCTACGATTGCGGCGTTGGCGCAGGGTATCACTACGGCGACGAAGACTGCGTGATCGAAATCGTTGACCCCAGCACCGGCAAGCAGGTTGGGCCGATGGAAGTAGGAGAAGTCGTCGTGACTCCGTTTAGCAGAGTCTGCCCGTTGATTCGTTTCGGCACCGGAGACCTAGCCTCCTACACCAACGCTCCTTGTCCGTGCGGGCGAACGTCATCTCGAATAAACGGGATAATGGGCATGATCGGTGATCATATCAGGGTCAAGGGTATGTTTGTTCACCTCAGAGAGCTGAAAGAGGCAATGTCCGCATTCCCGAACCTGGGATCATTTCAACTGGTGGCAGAGCTGGAAGGACATAGAGACAAACTGACGCTCAGGGTCGAAGCGGACTCGGCGGTCAATCGTCAAGCGGTGGCCAGTCAAATCCAACAGAGATGCCAAGATGTGTTCAAGCTGAAGGTGGACAAGATCGAATTCCTGCCCAGAAGCACACTCCGCGAGACTGACAAGGTATTCATGGACACACGATGGTAGTACATCGCGAGATGTTCATTTGGATCATGACATGGTACAAGACACTACTGAGTTGAAAGTTGAAGGACTCCATCTCAAATTTGGTGGTGTCAAAGCACTGCAGGGTGTCGATTTCGATGCCCGTAGGGGAGAGATCCTGGCCATCATCGGGCCTAACGGAGCTGGCAAGACCTGCATCATCAACTGTATCACTGGTTTCTACCGCCCCCAGAAGGGCAACATCTTCTTCCAGAACCATGACATCACCGGATTTCGGCCGGACAAGGTCGTTCCTCTAGGAATAAGCAGGACTTTTCAGAGCATTCAATTGTACGCTGGGCTGAGCGTCCTCGAGAACCTAATGGCTGCCAGACATCACCTGTTCAAATCGAACTGGGTTGAGGAACTGGTGTACTTCGGCAGGGCTCGTAGTGAGGAGAGCAAGCATAGAAGAAAGGCGGAGGAGATCATTGACCTTCTGAACCTCCAGCGTCACCGCAACGAGGTGGTTGATGTCTTGCCGTACGGACTGCGAAAACAGGTTGACTTGGGCAGGGCTCTGGTGCAGGAGCCTCGGCTATTGCTGCTCGACGAGCCCATGGCAGGGATGACCGTAGAAGAGAAGGAAGATATGGCTAGATTCATTCTGGATGTCCAGGAAGAGAGCCACATTACCATCGTCCTCATAGAACATGACATGGGCGTGGTAATGGACATAAGCGACAGAATTGTGGTTCTCGATTTTGGAAGGAAGATCGCGGAAGGCCCTCCGGATATGATAAGGCACGATCCGGCAGTGATCCAGGCTTACTTAGGCGAAGAAGTGAAAAGTCAGGTGTAGGTCAACAATGGGAGAGACGTTGCTTCAACTGCACAACGTTGAGGTCAAGTATCTCGATGTCATTCTTGTGCTGCGCGGCGTCTCTCTGCGAGTGGAGAAGGGGAGCATTGTGGCGTTGCTGGGGAACAATGGAGCTGGCAAGACAACAACACTCCGGGCGATATCGGGATTGCTCAAGGTTCAGGAAGGCAAGGTAAGCGATGGGGCCATCGAGTTCGAGAACACCAGAATTGAGAACAGGGACCCGGAAAAAATAGCGCGTATGGGGATCTCCCAGGTCCTTGAGGGAAGAAGAACACTCGTCCACCTTACGGTGGACGAGAATCTGAGAGCAGGTGCATACGTCGCCCCGAAAGGGTCGAACTTCAAGAGAGATCTGGAAATGGTTTATGAGTATTTCCCAGCGCTAAGGAATCTTCGTACCCGGACCAGTGGCTACTTGTCTGGGGGCGAACAGCAGATGCTCGTCATAGGCAAAGCTCTCATGTCACACCCAAAGCTCATGCTCCTGGATGAGGCATCATTGGGCTTGGCACCCATGCTGGTGCAGGAGATATTCCAGATACTCCGAAGGATCAATCAGGAGGAGCGCCTTTCTATCCTTTTGGTCGAGCAGAACGCCAGGGCCGCTCTTTCTCTTGCCCACTACGGGTACGTGCTGGAGAACGGGAGGATAGTCCTTGAGGACACTTCCGCGGGCCTCAGAGAGAACGCTGATGTCAAGGAGTTCTACATGGGGCTCAGTGCCATTGGAGACCGCAAGAGTTATCGCGATGTGAAGCACTACAGGAGAAGAAAGAGGTGGCTGAGTTGAGCCGTTTCCTCTTATGGGGATCCACCCAAGGTAAACACGGGTCTGTGATCCCGAACCTGAGCGCGGACACTATTCCCAAGCTGCTGTTGCTCAACTACAAGCGATATGGCGACAAGAAGACGGCTTTCCGCAAGAAGGAGTACGGCATTTGGCAGGAACATACGTGGAGTGACTGCTACAGAGTCGCCAAGCACTTGTCGCTGGGGCTCATGAAGCTCGGGCTCAAATGGGGAGACAAGGTCTCCATCATCGGTGACAATGATCCTCACTGGATCTGGGCCGAGTGGGCAACTATGTGCGCCGGAGGAGTCTCCACCGGTATCTACCAGGACTGTCTTGCCGCCGAAGTTGAGTATGCCCTTGGCAGGTCCGAATCGAGATTCGTGATAGCTGAAGATCAGGAGCAAGTGGACAAGATCCTTGCATCCAAGGCTAGTCTGCCGAATCTGCAGAAGGTAGTGTATTGGGATCCAAAAGGCATGACCAGCTACGATGACCCCCTGCTGATTAGCTTCAACGATGTCGTAGGACTCGGGGCAGAACTCGACAGCACAGATCCGCAGGCTTTCGAGAAGAACGTTGACAGGATCACACAAGATGACTTGGCAAGAATCAGCTGGACATCGGGGACGACCGCTTTCCCAAAGGGGGTGGTTTGCAGTCACGCGTATCCCGTTAACATGGCGAGACTGGCTCAGGTTGTTACTCCGCTCTACGAGAATGACGAGTACTACTTTGCCTCGCCTCTTGCCTGGGAGTCTCTGATGGCAGGAAGATGTCTTCTTGCCGGTGGGGTGATGAACTTCCCTGAGAACTCGGACACGATGCAGGCCGATCTTCGCGAGGTCGCGCCCCATGCCATGATTATAGTCCCGCGTCTCCTGGAAGGCATGCTTTCTTCGATACAGGTCCGAATCGATAGTGCGACATTTCTAAAGCGCTGGGCTTACAGGTTGCTCATGCCGGTAGGATTCAGGGTAGCCGACCTTCGACTCGCTGGTCAGAAGCCTGGTCCCGTCGACAAGATCCTCTATTTCCTGGGCAACCTGGTGCTGTTCAGACCCATCAGAGACTCATTGGGGTTCACAAGAGTCAGGAGTTTTCTTGTGGGAGGAGCCAGGATAGGTGAGGACCTTTTCAGGTTCTACCATGCTATTGGGATCGAGCTCAGAGCGATGTACGCGTTGATGGAGGGTGGAGGCTACCTCACCACTCACAAAGAGAACGATGTGAGGATTGGAACTGCAGGCACCCCGTCGCCAGGTGTCTTCTTGAGAATATGTGACGATGGAGAGATCCTGGCGAAGAGCCCTGCCATGTTCAAGTACTACTACGGAGATCCCGAAGCAACTGCCAAGACTCTAGATTCACAGGGTTGGATTCACACTGGTGATGCGGGAGTAATTGAGCAGGACGGTCACCTAATCTGTGTCGACAGAATGCAGGATGTCATGACCCTTGCCAGTGGAGCCAAAGTAGCGCCAGGCTATATTGAGAGCAGCCTGAAATTCAGCCCCTACGTCAAAGACGCCGCTGTTGTAGGAGACAAACGGAGCTTCGTCTCTGCGTTGATAAGCATAGACTCTAGCAACGCAAGCAACTGGGCTGATAGGCAACGGATTGACTATACCACCTTTGCAGACCTGTCTCAGAAGCCAGAGATTTACGAACTTGTCCTGAGAGAGATCTCCAGAGTCAACAAGAACTTGCCATCGGCAACTCAAGTCCGTGCCTTTACGATCCTGCACAAAGAACTGGATGCTGATGATGCAGAATTGACGAGGACTCGGAAAGTGAGAAGGCAGGTCATAGCAGAGAAATACGCCTTCTTGGTGAATGCGCTCTATGGAGACTCGAAGGGGGTTGATACCGAAATCGAGGTGAGGTACAGGGACGGCAGAAAGGCAATCACGAGAGCACATCTGAGAATAGTCCGAACAGAGGGAGAGGAGTGATGGAGAGTCTCATCCAACTGGTTGTAACTGGCCTCGCGACGGGTGCTATCTACGCCCTTATTGCATTAGGGATGGTGCTGATATTCAAGTCGACTGGCGTGTTCAACATAGCACAAGGCCAACTTCTTCTAGTGGGGGCCTTCATCTGTTTTACCCTCAGTAGTCGTCTTGGAGTTCCGTTTTGGGCTGCAATACTGCTCACCTTACCGTGTGCTTTCTTGCTTGGGCTTCTCATCGAACGCCTCTGTTTGAGGCCCATGATTGGCAAACCGTTGCTCGGTGTCATAATAATGACCCTCGGCCTAGCCTCCCTCTTGAAGGGGTTGACGGTCACGATCTGGGGGCCCCAAACCCGGTCGTTTCCAGCCTATCTTCCTTCTGAACCGCTGCACATCGGCAAAGTCTACATCTCATACGAGTACATATTCGCCTTTGGAATAGCGATGGCTCTCATCATTGGCTTTACCCTCTTCTTCAGAACGAAGCTCGGCCTCGCCATGCGGGTTGTCTCGGAGGATCAGGAAGTAGCTCAGGCTACTGGAATAAGGGTTGGGATGATCTTCGGATTGGCGTGGGCAGTCTCCGCGATGGCGGCCGCGCTGGGCGGAATATCCCTGGCAACTATTAGCGCTCTAGACTACAACATTGGCGATGTTGGGTTGCTTGCCTTTCCTGTCATAGTGCTCGGCGGTCTTGAGTCCATACCCGGCGCAATAGTAGCTGGCCTGGCCGTTGGCCTTCTGGAGTCCTTCGCAGCCCGATACATACCACTGTCTGCCTTCCAGGTCGTCTTTCCATACGTCATCCTAATCTTGGTCTTGATCGTAAGACCGTATGGTCTATTTGGACAGAAGAGAATAGAGAGGGTGTAAACCATGCACAATCCAGCCGGCATTCGCAGCTACAACTACAGGCAAGACACGGCCATTATCAAGACTAAGTGGCAATGGTTCCTACTTGCTGCGGCGCTGATTGTGATAGTTGGCGTCGTGCCATTCGCCTTTAGTTCCTATGCTCTCTATCTGGGCGTCAAATGGGTTATCCTCATCATAGCCGCATTGGGCCTCAACATACTGGTGGGGCGTACCGGCCTGATTTCCGTCGCGCACGCCGCTTTCGTAGCAGTTGGTGGCTACACCTCGGCTCTCCTGGTGTCAAAACTCTCTCTGCCCTTTCTGGTCGCGTTACCGTGCGCTGGGCTCATGGCTGGCCTGATAGGAATCTTGTTCGGTCTTCCCTCACTTAGGATAAAAGGGCTCTACCTGCTTGCAGCTACGCTGGCTGCTCAATTCATTATTACGTACGTCATCAACAACCTAACCAGCCTTACCGGCGGCTACTCAGGTACGGTCGTTCCACACGCCAGTATCGGTGGGTTCATCCTAGACAGCAATCAGAAGTTCTACTTTGTTGTGGTTGCTGTGCTGATCATCATGACCATTCTGGCCACGAACTTGAACAGGAATAGGCTGGGAAGAGCGTTCATCGCAATCAAGAGCAATGACAAAGTCGCTGAAGGCCTCGGTGTCAATCTCTGGAAGTACCAATTGCTGTCATTCTTTATCGCATGCTTCTTCGCTGGCGTAGCTGGCTCCCTTTGGGCTCACTGGCAGGGTGGAATAATGACGATGGAGGGGTTCACACTGTGGAGCTCCATCTGGTATTTCGGTTACATCATCGTTGGCGGACTGGGCTCCGTCGTTGGCGTGTTTGCGGGCGTCATATTCGTTGAAGGTGCGCGGGAGATACTGAATTCGATCATCAATCGCATAGGCGCGAGCCAACCGGCGGTTCTTGCCAACATTGCCCCTAGCGGGGACATCCTTTTCGGCGTGATACTCATCGTCTTCTTGATCTGGGAAGCTAGAGGGATCTCTCATAGATGGGAGATGTTCAAATCCTACTACCGTCTCTGGCCTTTCTCGTATTCACTTTGATTCAGGGGGGAGGTGATAGAGAGCTGCAATTCTCCGGCCTTGGCGGGCAGCATCCTGTACTGACCGCGCACTCAAATAGACATAGGGGAGGTGAACAAATGCGCAGAATAATGACCAAGGTCATGGTGGTGCTTCTGATTTTGCTGGTGGTAGCAGTATCACCCCTGCTTGCTTGTGGTAAGAAGAAGGCGGTGGAGGAGCAACCCATAATCATCGGATCGCTCACCGATCTGTCAGGTGTGGTCCCTGCTCAAGGGCGCGAGGCGAGCGCAGGTGAGCTCGACGCTGTCAGGTACATCAACGAGGTGCAGGGCGGAATAGGCGGAGTGCAGGTGGAGTTGATTACCAAGGATATAAAGTACAACTCCACTCTGGGGACGCAAGCCTACGCCGACCTGCAATCGACCTATGGTAGTAGGCTTAGAGCCGTGGTGTCATTCATCACTCCCGGCCTTCTGCCAAACAAGGACAGTTTTGTCGCTGACAAGGTGATAGGGTTTGGCAGTGCCGACCCGCTCTCGGAGCTTCCCTTTGATCAGTATTGGACTTTCAGTTCAATCTGTTTCTACAACGTAGCCTTCGACGCCGCAACGACTTACTTAATAGACCACTGGAGCGGCAGTGGCAAGCCCGTCGTCGGTCTGGTGGCCACAACGGTGAATGCCGCTAAGGTGATTTCCGGGGGCATTAAGAGTGCTTGCGATAGAGAAGGAGTCACCTACCTTGCCAAGCTCGGCGACCCGACCGCGCTGGACAGAACAGTCGACCTTACCACATTGAAGGATGCCGGCGCCAACATCGTGTTTCTGATCCTTTCGGAGAGCGGAGTAATCAAGGCTCTCAAGGATTCCAGACAAATGGGCCTGAACGCCACCTTCGCTGGCCTCAAGTCCTATGCTACCGCAAGCTTTGCCACGGCAGCGGGCAGTGATGGCGAGGGTATGTACTGTGTCATCGACACTGCCTCCTGGGAGGAAACCGATGTGGAGGGCATACAGTTCCTTAGGGACTGGAATGCTGAGTGGCATCCCGAAGTTACATTCCGCAGCCCTCAGTACATCTTGAGTTTTGTGGACGTGCTCACTGTGGCCGAGGCCATGCGGAGGGCCATCGACAAGGTAGGCTACTCAAAACTCGACGGAGATGCCATCAAGGAAGCGCTCGAGGGCATGACAGACTGGAACCCGATGAGTCTGATGGCTCCATTGAAGTTTGGCCCAGACAGGCACAGCGGGGGGACAGCAGTGCGATTGTGCCAACTCCAGTCCGGACAATGGAAGGCAGCCACCGATTGGCTCACGACTAGGGAGCTAAGCGGTCAGGAGTTGACATTGTCCTACTACCAGGGACTCTAAGGTGGTTTGGAAGCCTTGACCATTGGGTAGGTCTAGGGAACCTAGTTGTTCGGCCTGTATGGCCGCTGGAATGGGGGCCATGACGGTCTCTCTAAACGGCCAATATCGAGTTGGCAGCGGAGGCGCGCTGCCAACTCGAGGTCACAGGAATACCGTTGCCACAGGAGGCATGAAGGGTATGGGATGGCAAGTGACCGCGACTACGGTGCAGTGCAACTACGTGAATGATTTCGCTACAATAATGGTCAATGCAGACCAGACGGCGAAATGCGCCTACGTCAACAGATATGAAGGGACAAAGAACAGCAAGAAGAAGCTGCAGGAATGCAAATGGCCAGACTGTCCCATTGTGAAAGACTGTCGCGATCAGATGATAGCACTTTGAATTTGGATTCGGTTGCTGCTTCGAGATGTCATGACTCTTGGACAGATCGCCTGCGTTGAGATTCTGGTTACTGCCTTTCCGAGGTATGCTGCGATAGGGTGATTGTGCCATATGAATGTGGCGTGTGCTGTGCCGGACAATCTCACTTCCCTTTTTCGCCCCAGTTCGGTGGCAGTCGTAGGCGCTTCTGATTCCCCACTGAAGATCAGTTATTCCTGCGTGGAGAGCCTCACAGTGGGCGGCTTCGCCGGGCGAATATACCCCGTAAATCCAAGCACTTCAGAAGTGCGGGGGCTGGTGGCCTACCCGTCCATCGAGGAGATCCCGTACAAGGTGGACCTGGCTGTCATTGTGGTGCCGGCCGACGTGGTCCCGGCAGCGCTGGAGGGGTGTGCCCGCAAAGGCGTAGTGGGTGCGGTCATCATCACCGCAGGCTTCAAGGAAATGGGAACAGAATCGGGGACCCAGCTGCAGAGAGACCTTGTTGGCATTGCAGAGAGGACTGGAATAAGGTTCCTGGGCCCCAACACCGTCGGCTTGGTGAGCCCCTATGTCGGTTTGAATGCTACCTTCATGCCATCATTCAAAGACGTGAGCCCTGGCGCTGTTGCCGTCGTCTGCCAGAGCGGCGGCGTCTGTTCCTTCCTTCTGCACACAACCATCAACGAGCACCTGGGGGTTAGTCTGGCTCTCAGCCTGGGCAATCGGGCAAACCTGGACTTCTGTGACATCATCAAATACCTGGACGCTGACCCTCAGACGAGGGCTATAGCCTTGCATGTTGAAGGTGTAGACAGCCCACTGGACCTTATGGAAGTAGCGGGTGACGTGGCGCACCGGAAACCGATTGTGGTCTATAAGCCCGAAGGTTCATTCCTGGACGAAGCGGCCTATTCCCACACAGGCGCCTTGGCTGGCAGCTATCAGGTCTTCCGGGCTGCATTTGCGCAAGCCGGCATTGTCTTGGCCGAGGATACATGCGAACTGCTAGACGTTGCGAAAGCGATGGCATTCCGTGCCCCACCAAAAGGAAACCGAGTGGCAATACTGTCTCTTCAAGCTGGTCCCGGCATCATCGCTAGCTCCAAGTGCCAGCGGCACGGCCTGCTTCTGGCCGATTTCTCGCCCGGTCTCAGAGAGAGGCTGAAAGAGATGGCCCAGAGTCCGTGCTTCAGTCGGAACCCTATCGATCTGGCAGGGGGCTTTGGTCAATCCGCCGACGGTCGCCGGAAATGGCAGGAGATATTGAGGCTTGTAGCGGACGATGACACCGTAGACGCCATCATCGTTTCCGCCGTCCATCATACGCTGGACGTGCCTTTTGTTGAGTCGGTTGTGAGTCTTGCCAGAGACGAAGAATTGACCAAGCCCTTGATCATGTGTCGGGATTCACCCTTAGGAATTGGCCGCGGAGAGATAGCCAAACTGGAGGAGAATGGGGTTCCCGTGTACCCGTCGGTCGAGAGAGCGGTGAGGGCACTTGCCGGTCTGGCCCGCTACGGACATCTCATGGGCGGTCAGCGTGTTTCATTGGCCCCACCTTCTTGCCCATATCACGCAATGCCAGGCCCAGAAGTGCTGTCACAGTGCTGTTGCCGACCCCACCCTTTTGTCTCCAGACGGCCACTTTTATCATCCCCTGGATTCTCTACGGAAGTTCCCATTTTGCCAAGCTCACGCTGAGTACGGAGAAACTACGGGCCGTGAGGGAGACGGCTACGCAGTGGGCCGTCTGTTGGTTGTCGGACTTGGTTGATCTGGTGCCGATTTCCCTGGCCGTCTTGCACAGAACGTCGGATTGTTGGACCGGTCACATTCCGCTACATTGTGCAGATGAGACCACTGCTTGATTCTTATTAAGTCTTCATCTTCAACAGAATGCGTGTTTGTTTGATCAGCCATGTCCTACGCTAACGCACACTCAATAGTATCCCAGTGTTCTCTATACTCTTTTGCATCTTTCTCTTCAATAACGTACCAGTCGCCCCCTGTCTTATACAGATTCAACAAGGAGCCCAGCCGAGGAGATGGTACTATGTATACATCTGGCGTCTCTGGATGTCCTCCCTTCAGATCCACAAATGCGCAGAAGAATGTCTCGTGAACTGGTCGTGGAGATTTGCCTGCTCGCCACTTATGCCAAGACTCTGCCCTGCTTCGCCCCAATGCATCCCGCATTGTTTTGGTCTGTACGGTTACAGACTTCCCCGTGTTAGGATTGCCGACAATCAGGTCAATTGCTCTCGTGCCGTGGGTTGTTAGCCCTACAGTGTATCCCATTGCAGCAAGCCGGAAGGCAACATAATATGCACCGGCGTCTCCTGTTGAAGCCTTGTCCTTCCTCTTCCCCTTCTGTTGACTAGTGGCTGCCATTACCATTGCCTCCTTTCCCTCTTCACAGAGCATCTTCTTCACACAGTGCTATTTCCGGAATGGAATGCATTCATGAAGGGTGGAAACACGTGGTCAAGAGATCCTGCTAACGGACGCCAGGCAGCTTCCAAAACTACTTCTAATCTCCAAACTCCTCCTCTAGGGTTGCTACTAAATCCATGCATTGCTTTGCTTCCTGCCCCGATGCTTGCTGGCCACCATGTACAATAGAATTGCGCTTGCGCTTCACCTCCATGGCTTCTCGATAGATATTGTCAGGCAACTTACCCACAATACTCAATGCTTCGAGTATTCTGTCTAGGTTCCACGAATTGGAGTCTAGGAGCTTCTGCTCGCGTTTGCCACTAATATCTCTTTCCTTCAGGAACATTTCCCAAACAGTTTCTATGATTCTCTCAGCGACAACCCAACCCATTAGTACGCATTGGGCATATTCTGCATTATGCATATGAGTATGGGCTTCAAGTAAACACAGCAAGGATATACGTTTGCTGGGGCTTGCAGTCTTGGCCTCAGCCTCCCGTAAGATGACTATGAACTCCTCCGTTGCGACAACCTTTCTGTCCGTTGTATGGAAAGGAGGGTGAGTCGGAGCCCACCGCTCTACAAATTGCCTTGTTCGCAGAGAGACGATGGGTAATCCGTGCCCCCCAATTTCCAGCTCCTCTGGGTCGATTGTGGCCTCACCGAGTTCGGATTCCCTTATCGCCAAGACTGGGATTCCGTGCTGCAGAGCCACAATCATGATTTCGTTCAGCAATTCGAGTGCCTTCAATTTCTCAGAGACCCCGATAACTATGAAACCATCCCGGTTTACAACCACTTTGTTCCCTTTGTACTCGCCATCAAGAGCCTTTTCCCAGGCCAAGCGGAACAATTTTCGCGGCCCGGTCATCTTCTCTCTGATGGTCTCTTTTGGCAGTTCACCAACCCATACCGGGGGATAGAAATACGTACCCCAGCCATCGATATGAGGGCGTAGCGGCCGTTCAGGTTGCGGCACAGCCCTCGCAGATGCTTTTGCATCTTCAATAGTCTCTCTTACCATTCCCTCGACATCCAGTTCGGAGATCATACCGTTATGAGACCAGACAAAGGCTTCATGCGTTATCCATTGAGCACTTACTCTGTGAAGCTTAGGCGGTACTTCCTGCATAATGCTGTTCAAGGCATTGTCTTTGAACGAATTCAGCGTTTGAAGAAGGAAGAACTCAATGACATCAGCATAAGTTGCTTCTCTAACATGATCCCTTTCCGGACATTGTCTATTCCACTTAGGGCTGGCCAGAATTTCCTCGAAGGAATCAATTACCTTCCATGGAAGAATCGGCCCCCACACCTTCATTTCCATGTCTGGCAGGTCGGGGAAGTGGGTTATGAAAGTGACTTGCTGATCCAACCCGTGGTTAGAATTGGAAAGCCACACTACTTCGACTTGGCAGGGTGCTGACAGGTCTGAGAGATTGCTGACTCTTTTGCGCTCTTGCTCAGATAATTTTGCTGCTTCCTCTCTAAGCCTGGTAATAAGGCGAAGGAACCATTCATCAATTCTGCTAGTCTTACTGCTACCTGTCTGCATAGTAATTCATGATCTTTTCGGCAAAGAACGGGCAAAGAATCCAGGAACTTCACCTGCGATCAATGAGAACATGCCAAGTGGTGAACGCATGAACGCCCCTCCTGGGAAGGCTGGACCTACAGAGATTTGACGTGGCGAGCTACCGATGAAATATGACATCGCGGTCGAACCCAGGAAGATGATAACAGGAATCAACCAAAATACATAGGAAGATTCGTCAAGGGGCGAAACTTGCTCCATCCATCTAGCTCCTGGATGGCAACTTCCTACATCAATGAGCCAGAAAGTACACTCGATTCAACAATCCTGACAAATGTTTAGCCGCCCCGTGCTTTAGTTGACAAGCAAACAAGTGCAATTCAATGCACTTGGGCTCAGACTGATGCGTGTATAAGACAGAAGAGCGGTGGCACAATCCCGACTGAGGAACCGTTACACGGAGCAAGATACCTACGCTGCATGTCATTTGCTGTGAGGTGCTCAATGATGTCGTATCCCCTCTCTGATAGGAATGATGCTACTTTCCCCTGCGTTATTCCGAATCTGGCTGGTTCAGCTGGATAATGGCTGTACACGCAGAAAGGCATGAACCCATCTACGTGTCTCGTTCCGTGTCAAATCCTTGGGAGAGCTAGGGATGTGCTCGCCAAGCCATAGAGTTTCTGTGACAAATAGGGCGATGTCAGATTCAGGTCTTATGGACACCTCGTAGCGTTTGAAGCCATCTTCTATCTCGTGGGCGATGTGGAAGCATACTTGTCTTGTTAGTGATACGGGTTCTGCCATGGTGTCTACATCCTCCAATGACCGATTGACGCGAGAGACACCGACTGTGTATTGTCAGCGCCTTTGACGGCTCATTGCCTTCTATGATTGTAGACCGTCGGGGAAGGTAGGGCAGGCTGACTTCATGAATTGTGGGGCTTGCTGGTGATCTTGGGTGAGACGACACTCATCTACTGGAGCGACAGTGCCCCCCCACTCTGAACGTCCCACGATGCCCCCAAATTTGGCCCTTCCAAACCAAAACTATGCTTTTGCCCAGCTAATGGGTTTTCCTGCAAAAGTTCAGAAGCTGGCGTGTTTGCGTGGCGTGTGCTATCAACAAGCCTGAGTGAGCTGAGCATCCATACGTGGATCCATTAGCTACTACGCCGTGAAGCCATTAACTTGGGGTTTGCATGGAACTGGGTTGTGTGAGATGAACCCTTAGGTTAACATTACGGCGGGTCTTCAGCCCAAATAGGAGAACAGAGATGGTGAACTTCAAGAAGCATGTTGGCAAGAAGGTCTCCGCAAAGCCGTTAGCACCCGTAGACATATATGATTCATTAGACAGAGAGAGCGACAAGGGACCGCTACGCCCAGCGCAACAAGCGATCCTCAATGAGTGGCACGCCAATCGGAGGAATGAAGCCAACGTAATAGTGAAATTGCAGACTGGTCAAGGAAAGACGCTGATCGGCCTGCTGATAGGTCAGTCCAAGCTCAACGAGGGAGCGGGGCCAGCCGTCTACCTTTGTCCCAACAACTTCTTGGTCGACCAGACATGTCTCATGGCCAAGCAGTTTGGGATAACAGTTGTCAGAGCGGAGGCCGAATTACCCGATGCGTTCATCAATTCGCAGGCTATCCTTGTTACTTCGGTGCAGAAGCTTTTCACCGGTATGACCAAGTTTGAATTAGGCACCAAGTCCATGTCGGTAGGCACCGTCATCATGGACGACGCTCATGCCTGCATTGACGACATCAGAGATGCGTGCACCATACAGCTGGTAGTTGGCTCTGACGCATATGCCCAATTGTGCTCCCTGTTTGAGGATGAACTGAGGAATCAGGGCATCGGGACTTTCCACGACATCAAACGGGGCAACTACAATGCCATACTCCCTGTCCCGTATTGGGAGTGGATCGACAAGTCGGTTGAGGTCGCGGGAATCCTTTCTGAATTTCAGGAGAGCAAAGCCATCAAGTTCGCGTGGCCACTTCTGAAGGATATGCTTGCAGACTGCCAGTGTGTGATTTCTGGGAGATCGCTTGAGATAGCTCCTTACTTGCCCCCCCTGTATCTATTCGGGTCATACCACAGAGCCAAACATCGAGTATTCATGTCGGCCACGGTCACCGATGATGCGTTCCTGGTCAAAGGGCTTGGCCTCTCTCCAGAGGTCATACAGAATCCTCTGGTCTATGATAAGGAGCGATGGTCTGGTGAGAAGATGATTCTGGTGCCCTCTCTCATCGATGACTCGCTGGACCGCGAAACAGTGGTGAAGCTCTTCGCAATACCAAAGAACGAGCGAAAAGCCGGGGTTGTCGCCCTGTGTCCGAGTTTTCAAGGGTGCAGCGACTGGGGGGCCTATGGTGCAAAGGTGGCCAACAAAGAGAACATTGATCAGTACATTGCCGAACTGAAAAGCGGGGCCTATGAGCAGACTCTGGTTTTGGCCAATCGATATGATGGTATTGATCTCCCAGACAGCTCCTGTCGCGTGCTTGTGTTCGATTCGAAACCCTTTGGGGAGTCGTTGATCGATAGGTACTTGGAGAACTGTCTTGAGACTACTGACACAATTGACTCAAGGACAGCGAGAACGATCGAACAAGGGCTGGGCCGAAGTGTAAGAGGCGAAAAGGATTACTGTGTTTTCGTGCTGACAGGCTCTGAGCTTGTGAAGTTCATTCGTGCCCAGTCGTCGAGGAAACACTTCTCCGAACAGACCAGAGTGCAAATCGAAATGGGCTTGGAAATTGCCAATTTGGCGAAGCAGGAGGCAGGACTGAAGGCCAAACCGGAGCAGACACTCCTTGATCTTGTGCAGCAATGTCTTTCGCGTGATGAGGGGTGGAAGGAATTCTACGTTGAGCGGATGAACGCCCTGCCAGCGCCTCACAAGAAACCAGGGCAACTCCTGAGAGTCTTCGATCTCGAACTCAAGGCTGAGATGGAGGCACAACAGGCTACCTACTCGAAAGCAGTCGAAACGATGCAGCAATTGATAGATGGGTATATCAGTGACTCTCTTGACAAAGGGTGGTACTTGCAGGCTATGGCACGTTACAGTCACCGTATAAGCAAGGTCAAGTCTAACGATCTTCAGGTGGCCGCACACAAGAACAACCCATTCGTTCTGAAACCTAGGCAGGGGATGGTAATCGAACGAATATCGGTTCTCAGTCAACGCCGAGTGGACAACATATTGAAGTGGGTAGGTCAATTCGACACTTTGGAAACACTCAGCGTTGAACTGGAAGACGTCCTCACAAACCTGCGTTTCGGTGTGAAAGCCAATCGATTCGAGGATGCACTGGATCGATTGGCCAGGGCTCTAGGTTTCGCAAGTGACCGACCAGAAAAGCAGTGGAAGGAAGGCCCGGACAATCTGTGGTGTGTTCGAGACAGTGAGTACATGCTATTCGAATGCAAGAGTGAGGTCGCCTTGAATCGAGACCAGATTGAGAAATACGAGACTGAACAAATGAACGCTTCAGCCGCTTGGTTCAGCAAGAACTATAAAGGCGCCAAAGTGAAGTTGCTCATGGTCATGCCGACCAAACGAGTGGCCAAAGCGGCAGCTTTCACAGACGATCCCGAGATCGTGATGAAGAAGAACCTGAACAGACTCACCACGCGCGTTCGTGCCTTCTTCGGAGAATTCAAACAACTCGATCTCAAAGATCTCAATCCTACCCGCGTGCAGGATATGGTCGAATTATATGAGTTGGGAGTTCAGGATCTCTGGACCAAGTACTCTGAGAAACCGAAGGATATCGCGTGAGCTGCGGGACAAGGTTTGAAGATGTGAACTCAGACGATAGCCTACTTGTTCCCGAACTGAAACAACTCCGGCAACTGGGTATCAAGCGCCTTCGCTATTGCAGCTATGTTCTTCAATGACGGATTCCGTTCTCCCTTGGTTTGCTGGGACTTCATTGGTAAACCTGTTCTGTTGCGCAAGCTCCCAGAGATGTGAACAGAGCCCCAATAGTCTCTTAGTATCCCCCGAATCAGTGAGTTCAAGTGGCTGGAGAGATGGGGGCTTACCATCTTTGTAGAAGTAGATGCAACCCCGTAAGGTGAAGGTCCCATGGTGCCTGTTGAGGTTCCAGTCCAATGGTGCGATTTCAACGGTATCACCATAGATTTCTGACAGCTTCTTATGAATCCTCTCTGCTCTTGCACGATGCAAGCATTTGGGAGGATCCTGCCTATAGTCCGAAATAATGATCTTCAGCTTATTGTGGCGACCTCTGACTACGTTTGAGTCCTCTGTTGACAGCTTTGTCAACCACTCGCCCGTCTCGGCTATGACGTAGCAGTCTTTATCGGGGCCAGCTTCCTTCAGGATATTCAAGGCCGTTGAAGTTCTACGATGTGCGATTGGATCCTCTTTGTGAACAGGGGAAAGGAATGAAAACTCAAATGGATGAATGTCTGTTTGGATATCATAGTCGAAATCGTTATAAAGTGACTTCATCAGACTGCAAAGACTGTCAGCCACTTTCTCACCCAGTCCCGGAAGTATCCCCCGCAGCTCTGTAATGATTCCTCCAATGGTTTCGTCTGAAATGGTGATATCACTTGATCCGTTTGATTTTGAACCCTCGGAGCCAAGTAGGTAGCAAACTTCATCTCCGACGTCGGAAACCTTGCCGGTGAGGTCTTCCGGCATGTTCAAAATCTGATGCTCTTCCAGTTTGTTCAAGATCGTGCGTACGTTTGTAGTCTTGCCTAGCTTATGCATAACCAACTCTCGCGTATAGTGTCTTATTCTCTCACAACTCAGAAGGGCTTTCGTCTTGAATTTCCCCTTGACTTTCAGGGCGAAAATCATGAGTTCAACCAGAAGCTTGCTCTCGGGAGTTGGTGAGACCCCTCCATCATTAAAGACCTGGGAGCGAATCTCATGCCTTGCGATCCTGGGCAAGAAAGTCACTCTCGTTGGAGGTTCCAGCATGTGTCCCAAATCACGAAAGAACTCATCCGATTTCATGACGATCAGATAGTCCTCGGCTCGTTTGCCTTCTTTTGACAGGAAAGTCAGCAGACTCTCTACTTCCTTGTTCTCTTTCAGGAAGTCGGAGTCGGAATCAACCACGTAGATTGGTTCCAGCTTCCTTGCCTGAGCTAAGCGCCAGATGATTTTCCTCATGTCGGGATCGAGTAGGCGATATCCAACGAGAACAAGGCTTTTTCTGGCGAATACCTTCTCCAGCACTTCGGCTTTCTCATCCTCAAACTCAAATACCTTGGAGAGATTCACTCGCAACGTCGCCGAAAGGCTAATGGTGCCGTGTGGCTTCAGCAAGACCTTTCTTCCTGATACTCTCTTGTCCTCAAATCCGCTTTGCTCATCATCCAGCAGCTTCACGAACTGTGACTTGCTTCTCGCTTTTTCATAGTTCTGCTCTCCGAGTTCTTCATCTAGAGCAAGCTCCAGAAGCTCGTCGAAGTTCATGGAGACTACATGCTTTATAACTCCGTGGTTCATAAAATGCGCCAGAATCTCGTATCCCAAAGGGGGGAACACCTGACCGCCTAGGAATCTGTCAAGATGCCCCTTAAGGAATTCCTCTATGGGGTTGTCTCCCCCAACGATCTTGGCGTAGATAGGTAGTAGCACCTCCAAAGGAGCATCTTCGGGTTTCTTGTAACTAGGCTCCGTTCTCTTTGCCCTTTCTGCATTCAGCCTGCTTAGCATCTCGTTACGGAAGCTCTTGGTAAGATCCTCCTTCAGCATTTCAGAGGTGGGAACTCTCACTGAGGCTGAAGCCCCTGCACCAACCACAAATACGAAGGATTCCTTGTGGTTCTCTAGGTCACATGTCATTGTGCTGGCTATTTCACCAATGATCTCTGAGGATTCGCGGCTCTTGCCCTGGACCATTGCCCCCCCCCCCTTTCAGTAGTTGCCACGTTCAGCCAAACGGAAGTCCTACATCGGATTCGATGGCTTCTTCAGAGGTACCTGCTTTGCCCAAGTCGACCGGCAGTAGTAGAGAATTAATGGAATGGTCGTTTCACATCATCTGTTGTGCAACTGGCAGTGAGATTGTATCACCTTTGCGTCTGTGTCTCCAGCCCTACGAGCCAAGATTACTGCCCGGGGTTTGCCATCTCGCCGTTTCGAGGAGCCCCTGGCTACACCAGTAGGCTTCCCGTGGGGCGGGGATCGGAAAGGGAAACCGGCGGCATGTGGATCATCTTCTTCTGGACACTTCTAGTCATTATTGCCCACTAATAGGTCTAAAGGCGGAAAGCACTCTCGAGGCATTGTAAGGGGAGCCACGAAGAGAACCCTGTCCCACTAGTTACTATACAGCAGCCTATATATGCTCAAGTGGGACATCAGGTTGTCAGGGAAGAACGACGACTACTCTGACATGGCACAGCTCTTGAAGCACGAGTTCATCCCCTCCGTCTTTAGACCCATAGACAATGCAGTCGTTGGTTGATTTCGCATGAGATACATGGTAGATTCTCCTTGGTCAGAACAGATAATTGATGTCGACCTAGCATGAATGTGGTCTGCCAATACGCTCAATTTGGGGCAAGAAGGGGAGGACAGTAATGAAAGAGCCAAATAGCCACGTCATCGACTGCCTGAATGATTTGAACAAGGTCGAGAAGGTTGAGGTTGAGGTCAGCAAGAAGAAGCGAACCATCCAAGTCCGCTGCTTGACTGAAAGGTCATTGGATTTCAAGTTGTTCTGGTCCTACGATCACTTTGTGGGATACTTCATGGATGGTGAAGGACAACTGAGTCAGGCAGTAATTGCTCTCTGGAATCCGCTGGACGCAGCACACTTTGCCGCTGCCTACTCTCTGCTTGTTCCATTGAGAGCTAGTCGGAGAGAGCACTAGACAACTCCGAAATTGAGGCAATACGGCTGTGGCGTAGGCAAACCCACATAGGGTTGAGCCCAGCAGTCAGGTTGAACATGGAAGGAGTCCCATCAATGGCTCAAACCAGACCATATGGCAACCCCGCCGGGGCAAGAGCATTTCTTATTGGCCACGACCCAACACTGCAAGCTAGTGAGGCTAAGGCCGAGCACGTGTTTTTTCTAGACCTGCTAGAGTCTTCCATTCCATCTGACAGTCGGCAGCGGGCCAAGTATGACTTTGCTCGCTCTGTTGTTGAGTATGCCATGCTCCTCACTGGATGGCATTTGTCTATCGACGAGATATATTTCACCAACCTCTGCAACCAGTTCCTGAAGCGTGAGAAGAAGGGCTACACTGTCCTCATACCGGATGAAGTTGCTGACTCTGGTATCAGAGACATTGAGACTGCTATGGCCAACAGCCCTGTCAAGGTAGTTTTGGCCATGTCTCTCCAAGTGTTTTACCACATGGTGAGGACGAACTTCGTCGACAACAATTCACCGACGATGCGGACTTTTCTCGAAAAGGCGAAGCCTAATGAGAAATACGCCAAGAAGAACGCATATAGGGAATCACGTAAGAGTCCATTCGTGGATGTGTGCGGTAATGTCTTCTACCATGCAGGGGTTCCGGTCATTCCAGTGCTTCACGTCAAATCCTGGAGTAGGGTAACCCCGAGAAGCCCTTACTTTGAGCTTACCAACAGAGCCATCAATGCCACATCTGCGTTCTTGAAGTCTTAGGAAGACCTTCTCATCCCTCAAAGGAAGAGAGTAGATGGGTAGGAATGTCAGGAGGTCTGTATGGATTCAAAGTTCTCCGAATTCTCTTATGGATATGCTTTGACTGAGGCCCTAGCCAGACAACTGGGGCCTCTCAAGGGTGCTCCCATTTTCCCCTCACTCTACAATGAGGGGCAGGTTGGCGGAGGACATGATCTCGAGCTGCCTACTAGAGGTACCCCTCTATTCCTTCAATTCAAAGTCAGTCACTATCTGTGGCGTACGAATGCGCTGGAATGGGACTACTTTGGAGGCCCATACTATCGAATGTATCTTCGTCCTCTTCGGCATTCCGACCAACATATTCTGCTTCTGGATCTGGAGAACGCTGGGAAGAGAGTCTATTATGCAGTTCCCCGATTTCATAGAGTTGATGAATTGAATGATGCTTACCAGACTGGGAACGTTGTTGGTAGATCTGCCTTCATTAGACCTATGTCAATTGGCATGTTGGATGATGAGCAGCACTATGTCGTCTTTGAACGTGACAGCCGAGTGGGGTACTTGTGACCTTCCCCCATTCTCAGTACCATAGTCAATTAGAGTCCTGCGTTGATTGCTGCGAATTCCTTGGGTGTCAGACCGGCCAGTGAGCTATGAGGCCTGAATTCATTATAGTCCACCCGCCAGGTTTCGATGGTATCCCTGGCATGCTTCAGACTGATGAACCAGTTCTCATTCAGACACTCATCGCGTAGCCTGCCGATGAAGCTTTCGGCAAATGCGTTATCAATGGGTTTCCCTGGACGGATGAAGTTGAGCTTCACGCCCCTGCGGTAAGCCCACTCATCCAGCGCCCTACCAGCAAACTCCGGGCCGTTGTCCATGGTGATCACTTTGGGAAGACCACGTGTATCAGCCAGACGCTCCAGTACATCAACCACCCTGGCACCACCAAGTGAGGTGTCTACCTCGATGGTGGGACATTCACGGGAGTAATCATCGATTATGGCCAGCGCCCTGAAGCGCCGTCCAGTGACAACACTATCGGTCGCGAAGTCCATGGACCACCTTTGATTAGGCTGCTGCGGCGCCGGCTGGATTACCCTGGCTCCAGCTGCTCTCTTACGGCGCCTGCCCCTGCGTCTGAGTGACAGCCCTTCTTCCCGGTAGAGGCGCTCGGTACGCTTGTGATTGACCACCAGTCCTTCCCTACGGAGCAGGATATGAAGTTGAGGGCTGCCGAAGCGCCTTCTCTGCTGCGCCAGCTCACGCATTCGCTGCCGGATAGCCGTATCACCGTCTGGCTTCGGTTGGTAGCTGTAAGAAGACCGGCATAGGTCCACCAACAGACAGGCCTTCCTAATGCTCAGCCCAAGACTCTCGGCAGAGTACGACACTGCCAAGCGTTTGGTCTTGGGCCCTAGAAGTTTTTTGCCAGCAGATCCTTGAGCGCCTTGTTATCCAAAGCTTGCTCAGCCACTATCTGCTTCAAGCGCCGGTTCTCGTCCTCCAACGCCTTGAGCCGCTTCACATCATTTACGGTCATACCGGCGTACTTGGCTTTCCAGTTGTAGTAGGTGGCTTCACTTATGCCGTACTTGCGGCACAGATCAGCTGCTCTGGCCCCCGCTTCCCCCTCCCGGAGCACCTGGATAATCTGTCCCTCGGTGTACCTCTTGCGTACCATGATTAGCCCTCCTGTATCGTTTCATTCTACCGGAGGACTCTAATAGCCAGTGGCCTAGTTTACGGGGGGAACGTCACTTGCGCTCTGAAGAATCAAGGAAGTTGGAGAACCTGTACGACGGGGAGATGTTTGTGGCCAATGAGGTCAGAAGAGCCAAGGAACAATCGCAGCGCATAGATACGGCTTTCTTTGAGAACATTGCCAGCAAGATACTCAATATATTGGACGAGAGAAAGAAGAAGACACATCGCCTTGAAGCATTCGAGGCTCGCTTCAGAGGAAGAGAACGAACCCTTGCGGAAGTTGCTCAATTTGCCGCTTTCCTGAGCCGAATCTACTTCGATGCTGAGCTTTTCATCATGAGTGAGTCGGATCTTGATGCTGGCTGATCTGCTTATGCAATGAGATGACACTTATTCGTAGTGATGAAGGGGGAGTCATTATTATTGATTTGAACATCTTGATTGACGAAGTGTAGGGATTGTACAGTGTGGACATTCGTTCAATAGAGTTGTAGCGCTGCCTACAAAGATGCACCGTCATCTTCAGGGATCAGCTCCACAGATTCGCCTCCTGCTCTGAAATGGAGCCTCTTCCCTCGCCAGGGTCTGTCGCCGAATTTGACTTATCAGTTGTTCCCAAGCGCATACGTCGGCTGAATGGAACGGTCTCTGACCAGAGATGCGCTGAAGGAATAATGCGTCAGGTATGAATAGGGCATTTCAGATATTTAGCTCCATCACTTGATTCACGGGTGTCAGTCTGTTACACTCCGTCTTGCTGGTCCGTCGTATCAGCGACTATTTAGCCCAGACCCCCAACTCACTCATCTGACATGGACGATTCAAAGACTGGCAAGCAGTGTCAGTGCACTATGGAAAACAAGCATGGTGGACCTGTTGGCCCTCAGGCACACACCTCAGAAGATGGACGTTATCATCTCTCTCTGACCATCTTGTTGGAACCACCACGAGAGCCGCAGAGTTCCCGAAGTCTTGAGGAGAAAGAGCAAGACTGGAGTCTCAATCTATGGATCCAAAGTTCATAGCCCACTACATTGAGCCGGACAAGAAGCCACAGAGTGTCCAGAAACACCTTCAAGAGACTGCCGATGCTGCCTGTGTTCTCGCTGGCAAGGTTGGCTTGTCTTCTATGGGAGAGCTAGAAGGTCTCTTGCATGATCTCGGCAAGTACAGTAAGGCTTTTCAAGTCTACATCCAATCGGCGGAAGGCAAACTTGATCCCGACGCAGAACCAGTCAATGCCCATGACTTCAAGGGCAAGATTGATCATTCGACTGCTGGTGCCCAGATGGTTTGGGAGGCTTTGAAGGACACGAGTGACCCGATGTCTAGGTTGGCAGCACAGATGATTGCGCTATGCGTCGCGTCCCATCACTCTGGTCTCATTGACTGCCTTTCTCCTGATGGGGAGGATAAGTTCTCTACTCGCATGGCCAAGGAGAGGTGTGAAACCCATCTGGATGAAGTTCAGAGTATTGCTGACAAGGAGATTCTGGACAAGATTGCAAATGTGCTGCACTCGCCAGAGTTTGTTACAGAGTTGAAGAGGCAATTAGAACGCCTTCTTCGTGCCGAGGACTCCCCGGAGGTGCGGGAGTTCTACGTCGGCTTGCTGGTTCGCTTTGTTTTCAGCGCCTTGACCGATGCTGACCGCCTAAGCGCCGCCGGTCGCAGCAACACGAAGGATGATCCCCAATGGAATCTTTTGACTGAGCGATTGGAGCAGCACATCTCAGAGATCCAACGGGGGAGTTCGGTCGATGATATCCGCTCCGAAGTCTCCTTGGCTTGTCGAGAGTCTGGTTCCCGAGAGAAAGGGCTATATCAACTCACGGTTCCAACGGGTGGCGGCAAAACGCTTTCGAGCTTGCGCTTCGGCTTACACCATGCGGCTCATCATCAAATGGACCGGCTCATCTATGTGATCCCGTACACGACTATTATCGATCAAAACGCAGCAGTGGCCCGCCTGATTCTGGAAGGAGCCAAGACAGAAGAAAAGGATACTGTTATCTTGGAACATCACTCAAACTTGACTCCAGAGAAAGAGACCTGGCAAAGCAAACTTCTGGCAGAGAATTGGGACGCTACGGTTATATTCACAACGAGCGTGCAGTTTCTGGAAGCGCTTTTCGCCGGCGGGACCCGTGGAGCACGCAGGATGCACAACTTAGCCAACGCCGTCATCGTTTTCGATGAAATCCAAACACTGCCAATTAAAACCGTTCACCTTTTCAACAATGCTGTCAATTTCCTAGTCAAACAGTGCGGTTCGACGGTGGTGTTCTGCACAGCAACACAGCCTCTTCTACATGCTGTGGACTCGAGGAAGGGGGCTGCAAGACTGGCCAACAATCCAGAAATGGCTCCGCGCCGGGATGATCTCTTCAAAGACATGAAAGACCTGCGCCATGTCGAGGTACTAGATAGACGCAGGAATGGCGGCTGGACGGACAGTGAAATTGCACAGTGCATCTGCGATGAGGCTAGGGACACAGGCAGCGTGTTGGCAGTGGTGAACACAAAGGCCGCAGCACGAGCCCTCTATGATCTGTGCAGGCAAGAAGTCGGCACCGTTTTTCATTTGAGTACCAATATGTGTCCGGCACATCGGCTAAAGATTATCGACGACATCAAGAAAAGGCTCAAGAATCCAGAACCTATGGTTTGTATCAGCACCCAACTCATTGAAGCTGGCGTCGATATTGATTTCGGCTCGGTGGTTCGATACCTGTCAGGATTGGATTCAATAGCCCAAGCGGCAGGCCGGTGCAACCGCAATGGCACGCGCCCATCAGGGAAAGTCATAGTAGTCAACCCAAGCCATGAACCTTTGGATAAACTCCGTGAAATCAGGATTGGTAAGGAAGAAGCAGAACGTGTGCTAGACGAGTATAAGAAGAATCCTGGTTGTTTTGACAATGACCTGCTGAGCCCTAAGGCGATGCAGCGGTACTATGAATATTACTTTTTCAATCGAGCAAAAGAGATGGCCTACCGAGTCTCATCAAAGGATGTTGGACATGACGACGAGATGCTCAATCTGCTGTCGTCCAATACCCTTTCGGTCGAATCCTACAAACATGCAACCAAACGTGCTCCTAGCTCGTCACTTAGGCAGTCCTTCAGAAGTGCGGGAAGTGTTTTCAAGGTCATTGATGCACCGACAGACGGGATTACGGTTCCCTATAGCAAAGAGGGACGAAGGATCATTGCTGAGCTATGTGCTGCTTCTGATCTTAAGCAAATCAGACGGCTGCTGAAAGATGCTCAACGCTACTCAGTCAACCTGCACCCATACGAGATGGAAAAGCTTATGAGTAAGAGTGCAATTCATGAAACACAGAAGGGAAGCGGCATCTTTTATCTTGATGAGCGGTATTACCACGAGAACATGGGAGTCGTTTTTGATCCGAAAGAATACCTGGGATTTCTCAACGCATGAAAGGAGGGAAAATGGAGAATCGCGTTGAATTCAAGGTCACGGGGCGGTTCGCGCTTTTTACCGACCCCCTGACCAAGATCGGTGGGGAAAAGTGTTCCTACCACATTCCTACCTACGAAGCGCTGAAAGGCATCGCTAAGTCCGTCTATTGGAAGCCGACCTTCATTTGGGTGATCGATAAGGTGCGAATAATGCGACGTATCCGCACTCAATCCAAAAGCGTCAAACCCCTAGGGTACAGCGGCGGCAACACATTGGCAATCTATACGTATCTCGCTGACGTAGAGTATCAGGTCCAAGCTCATTTTGAGTGGAACCCTTTCCGCGAAGATATGCGTCAAGATCGTATCGATGGGAAGCATTTTGGGGTTGCGCAACGCATGATCGGAAAAGGCGGGCGGCAAGATATTTTTCTGGGGTCAAGAGAATGTCAGGGCTACGTCGAACCCTGTTCTTTTGGAAAAGAAAAGGGATTCTACGATGGTAGCGACGAGTTGGCTTATGGTCTCATGTTTCATGGGTTTGACTACCCTGATGAGACTGGGAAAAACGAGCTGCATAGCCGGTTCTGGCGGCCTGTAATGAAGGGCGGGTTTGTCACATTTCCACGTCCAGATGAGTGCACGATCCAGAAGTTTGTGCGGGGAATGACCCCCAACCCTCCGAAATCGGTTGGACTGAATGAGGAGGGGCTAGAACCATGAGTTGGATAGAAAAACTCTATAGGACGTATGATAACAATTCGGCCTGCATTGGCCAAAAGGATAAGGCTCCACTCCTGCCACTGTGTCATGACATACAAAATGCTCATATTGAAATAGCTATTGATGGAAAGGGCAACTTCCTCAGAGCATACATAGTCGAGAAGACGGATACTCCAACAATCATCCCGGTTACGGAAGACTCAATGACCCGTCGCACTGGCTCAAAACCTGTGGGCCATCCACTCTGTGATAAGTTGCAGTACATAGCTGGTGACTTCACGAAATTTGGTGGCGAAGTCACATCTGGATATGCAAAGAAACCCCAGGAGCCTCACGAAGCATATCTTAAACAGCTATCTGACTGGTGTGCGTCGCCACATAAACACACGAAGGTATTTGCAGTTCATGAGTATGTGAGGAGAGGGCAGGTCATTGCTGATCTAGTTAGAATCGGCATCCTTCCAGTTGATAGCGAGGGAAGACTCATCAAGGCACGCTCTGGCACAACGAAGAAGGATGCACAGGGAATTTTCCGAGTTATTCCTGCGGGTTCTAAGCCTGAAGAAGCCTTTGTTCGTTGGATGGTGGAAATAGCTGGTGATCCAGAGTCAAGACTATGGCGCGACCCCTCTATCTGGAAAAGCTGGGCGGATTTTAACGCAACACTTGAATCAAAGAATGGCCTCTGTTACGTCGAAGGCCAGATAGAGCCGTTGGCTAGTAAGCATCCCAAGAAAATCCGACACCGGGCTGATGGTGCCAAGTTGATTTCCTCCAATGACGAAGAGGGCTATACGTTTCTTGGCCGTTTTACCAGCGCAGATGAAGCATGTGGCGTCGGCTTTGAGGTGACCCAGAAGGCGCACAATGCCTTGCGATGGCTCATAGATCGCCAAGGTTTTGTTGAATATGTCAAGGATGGACACACCACAAAAGCATCTCTGGCAGTGGTAGCTTGGGCGGTCTCCGGTGCTAAGATTCCCGACCCATTTGCCGATACCCTATCTCTTCTTTTCGGAGCTGGAGATAACTCCACCGAAATCCAAGCAGGCTATACCGCACAGGAAATCGGCACCCAACTTGCAAAAAAGATTGCTGGATATTCAGCAAAACTCGGCGCAACAGACGATGTTGTAGTGTTGGCGCTTGATTCAGCAACGCCTGGGCGAATGGCTATTCGCTACTATCGAGAACTGACCGGCTCTGAGTTCCTTGATCGTGTGATATCGTGGCACGATATTAATAATGGCTGCACGTGGCAGCAACGTCTCGGTAAGGACAGAGTATTTGTCGGAGTCCCTGCTCCTCGCGATATTGCGGAGGCTGCTTATGGCAGAAGGCTCGACTGTATATTGTCAGCGCCTTTGAGACAGTTGAGGGATGGGAGGTAATGGACAGTTCCAGGGTGTTGTCCTGGCTTCAGGGTGGGAGTAGAGTCATGGAAAGAGAGGAGCCAGGATGCGGGAAGCCAG